>Ga0265299_10000258_pt1 | contig 69878 bp, 61 predicted proteins | sample AusTroGonzalo_MG_4_FD_193485 | JGI IMG/M metagenome (GOLD analysis project Ga0265299, IMG submission 193485) | Bovine rumen microbial communities from tropical cattle in Woodstock, Queensland, Australia - Gonzalo_02 | ecosystem: Host-associated > Mammals > Digestive system > Stomach > Rumen ... | reverse complement strand
TAAGTCATGAGAGCGGTAGTTTCCTGATGGGTGGTTGGGACCACGCAAACGGAATCTGGTTCTGTCGTGATGCGTCGATGGGCAACGCCTCTTATCGCAACGAAGGCCGTTCCATCCGTCCCGTCTGTCCGTAATCTTTTGTTTGAGGTGTAAAAAATGCACCTCAAAGAATAACCCGTGATAAACTATTGGTCAGAGTCCTATTTCGACCTTTGATGATTAATGAGAAAATAATTCGCAAAAATGTGAATTATTCATTTTGTAATTATTATATTTGCACCAAAATATGAATCTGAGACTATGAAGATTGATTTTGATTCAACGGCTTTAGAAGAGCATTATGAGTAAGAAAAGAATTACCCCGTTTGAGGCCACACATCCCGGGGAGATGATAAAGGACGAACTTATTGAGCGTGGCATGACTCAGAAACAACTTGCTGAGGCTACAGGCATTAAGCCTTCTGTCTTGAGTGAAACTATAAACGGTAAGCGCAGCATTTCACTTAATATGGCTGTTGCTCTTGAAAAGGCTTTTGATATACCTGCTGACATCTGGATGAATATGCAGACAAACTATGATCTGGATATGGCCGATATTACCAAAAGGGACAATCAGCGTGAGACTATTCCGGTTGTTATCCCTGTCCGCGATCACAACCTCCTGCTGGAGATTGCCCGCAAGTTTGGCTGGGCTTGTATGCTATAGCGGGAAAGCGTATTGGGGCGAAGCGAGTATGCGAGCGAGAGCGGTCCCGGAGGGCCGCCCTGTTCGCTGTGGCGAACTAAAAAAAGGTATGGGTTCGGCCCCGGCGGCGGGTACAAGAAAAGGGAGGTCCGAAAACCTCCCTTTTCTTGTACCCAGAGCCGGGGTCGAACCGGCACGGGTTGCCCCACTGGTGTTTGAGACCAGCGCGTCTACCGATTCCGCCATCTGGGCTTGGTTCAAAACCGCCGCGAAGGTACAACAATTTGATGAAACATAGGGGAATGTGCCTATTTTTTTTAGTGAGCGTTGTTTTTAGGGCTCAAAAGGTTGTTTGTTTCCAAATTAGCCATATCTTCGTAGCAGACGTAAAAAAGGTACTATGTTAGGACAAGATAATTTCTGTGTCGTACTGGCAGGCGGATTCGGAACGCGACTTTGGCCTTTGAGCCGCAAGGGTATGCCCAAACAGTTTCTTGATTTCAATAACAACGGTCATACGTTGCTTAAGGAGACGGTTGAGCGAATGAAACGTATTTTCCCCGAGGAGAATATCATTGTTTCTACAAACCTGGATTTTTATGAGGATGTCTGTACGCAACTCCCGGACCTGAACCCGCTGCAGGTGTTGCGTGAGCCGGTCATGAAGGGTACTGCGCCCAGTATCACGCTGGCATCGTACCATATCCGTGACATCAATCCCAACGCCAATATCCTGGTGGTGCCATCGGACCTTGTAATCAAGGATGAGGCACCTTATATGGATGTGATTGAGAAGGGTATGTCTTTTGTGAGTGAGAACAGTTGCATTCTCACGGTAGGCATCAAACCAACCCGTCCCGAGACCAGGTTTGGATATATCCAGATTGATGAGAAGAAGGCCGAAGGCATTTACAGCGTACGCACGTTTACTGAGAAGCCCGAGGAGTCATTTGCCAAGGTTTTTGTGGACAGCGGTGAATTCTACTGGAACTCTGGTATCCTTATGTGGAACGTGAATGCTTACATTGATATTGCCAAGACTCATCTTCCTGACATGATATCTCAGTTTAACCGTATCTATGATACCAAGCATAACCGAGACGAGCGCCGAAGCCTGCTCTATTCGGTTTATGAGGCATTCCCCCATATCTCTATTGACTACGGTATTCTTGAAAAGACCGATAAGGTTTGCATGGCCATAGGTGATTTCAGCTGGAACGATATTGAGAGCTGGGATCTGCTCTATGATTATTGCGCCAAGGACGGTAACGGTAACGTGCTGGGTATGTACAACTATCAGGTTTACAACTGTAACAACAGTATGTTCTTGTGCAACAAGGAGAAAAAGCTGGTGGTTATTGATGACCTGAGTGAATTCCTGGTGGTTGATACTGATGACGTGCTTGTTATATGCCGTCGTAACAACGAGACGGACTTCAAGAAATATATTAATGACGCCATGCTGAAGTATGGCGAAAAGTACTCTTAAATGAGTAGGAACAAGGTAAAGTTACCGGGACTCTTGGCATTGAGTCCCATTATTGTTTTTCTGGTCGTTTATCTGGTATCGTCCCTGTTGGCGGGCGATTTTTACAGGGTGCCGGTTTCATCGGCATTTCTGGTGGCATCGGTCTATGCGGTGGCTATCACACCGGGTGAGCTCAGCAGGCGCATAAACGTGTTCTCGGAGAGTGCCGGGCATTGGAATATCATGCTTATGGTGTGGATATTCATGCTGGCGGGCGCTTTTGCGGGTTCGGCCAAGGAGATAGGTTCCATTGAGGCTACGGTAAACTTTACGCTCCATATAATCCCGAGTCATTTTTTGCTGGCGGGTCTTTTCCTTACTGCATGTTTCGTTTCGCTGGCCATAGGAACCAGCGTAGGCACTATCGTGGCTCTTGTCCCGATAGCTAGCGGCATAGCCGAGGAGACCGGTATGAGCCAGGCTATGATGGCTGCTCTGGTAGTGGGCGGTTCGTTCTTTGGTGATAACCTTTCGTTCATATCCGATACCACCATCGCGGCCACACGTGCTGTGGGCTGCGCTATGCACGAAAAGTTCAAGGCCAATTTGATGATTGTGCTGCCTGCTGTGATTGTTGTTGCTGGATACTATATCTTCAAGGGTTTGAGCATTAATTCCGTATCGGATGTACATCCTATCGAGTGGCTCAAACTGTTGCCTTACCTGTCGGTAATTGTGCTGGCACTCTGTGGTATTGATGTGACTCTGGTGCTGGTGATAGGACTGCTGCTGAATGCCGTTGTGGGATTCGGCACCGATTCGCTTGACTGGTTCAGTTTCCTGGGTTCGATGGGACAGGGTATAGCCGGAATGGGTGATTTGATAATTGTGACTCTGCTGGCCGGCGGAATGCTGGGCATTATACGCTACAACGGCGGATTGGATTACATAATGCGCAGCGTGGTTAAGAGGGCGCACGGTCGTCGTGGGGCCGAATTCAGCATAGGAATCCTTACGGCTCTTGCAAACTTCTGTACCGCAAACAACACCATAGCAATCATCACTGTGGGAGGTATTGTCAATGACATATCGGAGAGGTTCGATATCCCCAAACGCCGGGCCGCCAGCCTGATGGATATTTTCAGCTGCTTTGTGCAGGGTATCATACCTTACGGCGCGCAGCTGCTTATGGCCGCCGGCCTTACGGGTCTGGCTACTACGCAGATAATTCCCTATCTGTACTACCCCTTCGCCGTAGGCATCTGCGTTGTGCTCTCCATCATTTTTAAAAGGGTTCGGTTGCAGTGAATACGTGCCACGCTACCCAGATTATAAATCCTAGAATAGCAAGAAACGCCACGAAGGATAATCCTACAAGGATCTTGGCAACTATCTGGGCCTTGTCTTTCTTTACAGGCTCCTCATATTCATTCTTTTGATACTCCATATTTCCAGGAAAAGGTTGTTTCTGCGAATATACACATTTATTTTTTTGTTTAAAAAAAGCTCGTTATATTTGACAAATAGTATTCATTTGATTACCTTTGCCATTGAAATTAAACTGATACAATGAAATCATATAAAGTTATAGAGGTCATTAGACTCTTAGAGGCAGATGGATGGTATCTGGCTTATACAAAGGGAGATCATCGACAATATAAGCATCCTAATAAGAAGGGGAAAGTGACGATTAGAGGTCATAAGAACGAGGTGTTGAATCAATTTCTTCTAAACAGTATATGGAAACAGGCTGGATGGAAGTAATTAATAAAAGGGCATTGAGTATGGAAAAAATAGTAGTAAATGTATCGTGGTGTGATCATAATTATGGCGCTTCGCTGGGTGAGAATGTGCCGGGTGCTGTCGTTGTGACTGCTAAGACGTATGATGAACTAATCAATGAAATAAAGGAGACTCTGAAATTTCATATTGAAGGAATGATTGCCGATGGAGATGAGGTACCTCAATGGCTTAAGGACGGTGATTATCAGTTCGAATATCACTTTGATGCGGCATCAATTCTGCAAATGTGTGCTCCGTACGCTTCACTTGCCGCTATCAGCAGATTTTCGGGCATAAATAAGCATCAACTTAGTCATTATGCCAACGGGATGAAAAAACCGCGCCCCGAACAGCGTAAAAAAATAATAGATGGCATTCACAAGATTGGGCAGGAGCTGATTTCAGTGGAATAACAACATTGCCCATTTTCTAATTCTTTTTTGAATTATTTTTAGCAAAGAGCCTGTTTTTTTTGGCTGCATTTATTGGATATATCAAAAAAGGCGGTAAATTTGCACCGCGTTTGAGAGCAGTGCCTCAAATGGGGTTAAAAAAGCTTCTTTAGCTCAGTTGGTTAGAGCATCTGACTGTTAATCAGGGGGTCCTAGGTTCAAGTCCTAGAAGGAGCGCACAGATTTTCAAGGAGTTACGAGCTATTTCGTGACTCTTTTTCTTTTTTGTATTCATCATTTGCACAAGATTTGCATGAAACGAGGCATTTAATTGTATATCTTCGCGGAAACGAACTACAATTACTATGAAGAGATTTCTCAAGGGCGTTGCCCTTTTTGCTATAATGGGTCTTACATCGGTTACGGTGAATGCGCAGAAGACCGAGGACCACAACTTTGAGATTGCCAAGAATCTGGAGATTTTCCATGAGATAGTAAGTGAGCTGGACCGCTTTTATGTGGATACCATAAGTCCGGCCAAGACCATTGAGACTGGAATTCAGGCTATGCTTAGGGGTATTGATCCCTATACCGAGTACTTCCCCGAGAAGGATATGAAGGACCTTAAGATGATTACCACGGGAAAGTATGCAGGAATTGGTGCGGTGATACGCCAGTATACTGGTCGTGATTACATCTATATTGATGAGCCTTATGAGGGTATGCCTGCCGCCCGATATGGTCTTAAGGCCGGTGATGAGATTCTGAGCATAAACGGCGAGAGCATGAAAGGCAAGGCATCATCATATGTGAGTGATCATCTGCGTGGTGAGGCTGACAGCAAGCTTACGGTTACGGTACGTCGTCCGGGTGTTAAGGATTCACTGAGCATTGAGCTTGTGCGCAGCGTGATTGCATTGCCTGCCGTTCCATATTATGGAATGTGGAAGGGTTACGGCTATATACTGTTGGAACAGTTTACCGAGAACTGCTCCAAGAGCGTGATGAAGGCGGTTGTGGAACTTAAGGAGCAGGGCGCCAAGGGCATCATCCTGGATTTGAGAGGTAACGGAGGCGGACTGTTGCAGGAGGCTGTGGATATTGTTGGCTTGTTTGTTCCCAAAGGGACCAAGCTGGTCGAGACACGCGGTAAGGTTCCTCAGGCTGTTTCGACTTACGTTACCGGGCGCAATCCTATTGATGAGACTATCCCGCTGGTGGTTATGACGGATGATCAGTCTGCATCGGCATCGGAGATTGTGGCGGGCAGTCTTCAGGATCTGGACCGCGCTGTTATAGTGGGAACACGTACGTTCGGAAAGGGTTTGGTGCAGAGTACACGTATGTTGCCGTTCAACGGTACGCTCAAGGTTACCACTGCCAAGTATTACATTCCCAGCGGGCGTTGCATTCAGGAGATAGATTATTCAAAACGTAACGACAAGGGTCAGGCTCAGCATATTCCTGACAGTCTTACCAAGGTGTTCTATACTGCTGCAGGCCGTCCGGTTCGCGACGGAGGCGGAATACGTCCCGATGTGGAGTGTAAGCCTGATACTATGCCCGATATCCTTTATTATATATCGCAGAACGTGGTGCTGTTTGACTTTGTGAATGATTGGTGTACACGTCACGAGACAATAGCTGCTGCCGATAAGTTCAGCTTGTCCGATGAGGATTATAACGCTTTCAAGGAGTTTGTGTGCAACAGTGATTTCAAGTATGAGAGCAACAGCGGCAAGGCATTGGAATCACTTAAGAAGATTGCCGAGCGTGAGGGGTTGGCCGATAAGGCACAGGATGAGTTCAAATCACTGGAAAGCAAGCTGCAGTATGATTTGAAGAATGACCTTGATGTGTTCCGTAAGGATTTGGAGCGCGTTATTGCCTTGGAGATTGTGATGCGGTATTATTATCAGCGCGGAGCGATTATGCTGAATATGGAGAGTGATAAGTTCCTTGACGAAGCTGTTAAGCTGATAGGTGACCGCAAACGTTATGATTCTATCCTGGCGTCTCCGGCCAAGTGATTAAAGTGTGAAAGAGAGATAGAGGAACAGTACCACTATCAGCAGTACCATCACTATCATAACCAGTGAGCCCAGAAGGAAGTTGTTGTTGGATCTGATGGATCTTCTTTTCATAGGCGAATTCTATTGCGGCACAAAGCTATCGGTTTTTCTTGTAGAAGTCATAATAAATTCCGAAAATTGCATCAACTAAATATATTATTAACCGATAAGACAATGAAAAAAACATTTATCGTAGCGCTGGCAGCTCTTATGCTGGCTCCGTTTAAGGTTCTGGCCCAGCCGGATCCTAATTTCCACATTTACATTTGCATAGGTCAGTCAAACATGGAGGGTAACCCGCGTCCCGAGCAACAGGATAAGGAGAATGTAAGTCCCCGCTTTGTTACCATGAACGCTGTAGATTTCCCCGACAGCAAGATGGGCGAGTGGCGTACTGCAGTTCCGCCGTTGGCACGTCCCAATACAGGTCTTACTCCTGCCGACTATTTTGGCCGTACTATGGTTCAGAATATGCCCGAGGATGTAAAGATTGGTGTTGTTATGGTTGCTGTTGCCGGTTGCTCCATCGACCTGTTTGATAAGGATAAGTGCGAGGAGTACATACCCAAGCAGGCTCAGTGGATGAAAAACATCTGCGAAGCTTATGGCGGTAATCCCTATAACCGTCTGATTGAGCTCTGCAAGAAGGCTCAGAAGGATGGCGTTATCAAGGGTATTCTGCTGCATCAGGGTGAGACCAACACCAATGACCCCCAGTGGCCTGCTAACGTAAAGAAGGTCTATGACGATATCCTTGCAGACCTGGGTCTTGAGCCCGGTTCAATTCCTCTGCTGTCTGGTGAGGTTGTTCCGGCCGATCAGCGCGGCCAGTGCGCCGCTCACAATGAGGTTATGGCTAAGCTGCCCGAGACTCTGCCGCAGGCTCTGGTGGTTCCCGCATACGGATGCGAGGCAGGTCGTGACCATTTGCACTTCAATGTGAAGGGTTCACGTGAGCTTGGTCGCCGATATGCCGCCAGAATGTTAGGCTACTTAGGTTACTAAGTAAAATTTTAACATTATTCTTGGTCGGGTGCAGGATAATCACTATCTTTGCACCCGATAAGATGATGTGTGGAGAGGCCGAGGGCCTCTTTTTTGTTGCCATACACTTGCTTATCGGAAACAAGTTTTATTTAATATATGATTGACAAACAACAAGTTATCGGTATTGCACAGAAATGGCTGGAAACCAAGAATGGCTATTTTCTTGTAGATGTTGATGTTACTCCCGACAACCGTATCGTAGTGGAGATTGACCAGGCTGAGGGTGTGTGGATTGATGATTGTGTGGATCTGAGCCGTTTTATCGAGTCTTCGCTTGACCGTGATGTTGAGGATTATGAGCTGGAGGTTGGATCGGCAGGTATAGGTCAGCCGTTCAAGGTTCTGCAGCAGTATATCAATCATATAGGCCAGGAGGTTGAGGTTCTGCCCAAGAGCGGTGCCAAAATCAAGGGCATTCTTACGCAGGCCGATGAGAAGGGCTTTGCTATCCGTACCACCCGTAAGGAGAAGGTTGAGGGATCAAAGCGCCCAAAGACCGTAGAGGTGGAGATGCCTTTCGGCCACGATGAAGTGAAATATGTAAAATACGTAATAAGTTTAAAGTAAAATGGCTACTAAGAAAGAAGAGACGATCTCATTGATCGATACCTTTCAGGAGTTCAAGGAACTGAAGAACATTGACCGCATGACGCTGGTCTCAGTCCTTGAGGAGAGTTTCCGCAGTGTTATCTCAAAGATGTTCGGAACCGATGAGAACTACTCTGTGATTGTTAACCCGGATAAGGGTGACTGCGAGATCCAGCGTTCACGTATCGTGGTTGACGATAAGGACCTGGAGGATTCAAACACTCAGATTTCACTCACTGAGGCCCGTCAGATTGACGAGGATTTTGAGGTGGGTGAGGAAGTATCAGAGCAGGTTGACTTCTCAAAGTTCGGCCGCCGTGCTATCCTGAACCTGCGCCAGACTTTGGCTTCAAAGATTCTGGAGCTTGAGAAGGACAGCCTCTACAACAAGTATGTTGAGAAGATCGGTACTATCGTTACCGGTGAGGTTTATCAGATTTGGAAGAAGGAGATTCTGCTCCTTGATGAGGAGGGTAATGAGCTGCTGCTGGCCAAGACCGACCAGATTCCCAGCGATTTCTTCCGTAAGGGTGAGACCGTTCGCGCCGTCGTTGACCGCGTGGATAACGTGAACAACCCCAAGATCATGCTGAGCCGCACATCGCCCGTGTTCCTGCAGCGTCTGCTGGAGCAGGAGGTTCCTGAGATTGCCGATGGTCTGATTACCATCAAGAAGATTGTTCGCATTCCGGGCGAGCGCGCCAAGATTGCAGTTGAGTCTTATGATGACCGTATCGATCCCGTAGGCGCCTGCGTAGGTGTGAAGGGTTCACGCATACACGGTATCGTACGCGAGCTGCGTAACGAGAACATCGACGTAATCAACTACACTACAAACATTGAGCTCTTTATCAAGCGTGCCCTGAGCCCTGCTAAGATTTCAGAGCTGAACCTGGATACCGAGGCCCGCAGAGCCGAAGTTTATCTGAAGCAGGATCAGGTTTCACTGGCTATCGGTAAGAGCGGTCTGAACATCAAGTTGGCCAGCATGCTTACCGAATATACCATTGATGTATATCGTGAGCTTGAGCAGGAGCAGTCCGAGGAGGATATCTATCTGGATGATTTCCGTGGCGATATCGAGGATTGGGTTGTCGATGCTCTGCATGATGCAGGATTTGAGACTGCAAAGGCTGTTCTGCGTGCCGACCGCGAGATTCTGACCGAGTCAGTTGACCTTGAGGAGGAGCAGGTAGATGAGATTCTGGATATCCTGGCACGTGAGTTTGCCGACGAGGAGGAGTTCCAGAAATATATTAAGAAGTAAAAAACAATCGGGGCAAGGCCCTGAAAACCAAAAGAAAGTATTTTTATAGATGGCGATAAGAATAAGTAAAGCAACAAGAGAGTTGAATGTGGGAGTTTCCACTCTGGTGGATTTCCTGCATAAGAAGGGTTTTGCCGATATAACCGAGGACCTGAACCAGAAGCTTACCGACGAGCAGTACAATCTGCTGGTGGCTGAGTACAGTCAGGACAAATCAATCCGCGAGGAGGCTACAAAGTTCCTTCAGGACCGTATGAGCCGTAAGGCTGCTCCCGAGGAGCCGGTACAGGAGGAGAAGCCTGTGAAGCCTGCCCGTAAGGAGCCGGAGATGATAGAGACAGTCATCCCCGAGGAACCGGTAATAAAGTTCAAGACTATAGGTAAGATAAATCTGGGTACTCCCAAGGCCGAGCCTAAGGAGGAGCCCAAGGCTGAGCCTGCTCCTGTAAAGGAACCGGTTAAGCCTGCAGCTCAGCCTGCTCCCAAGAAGGAGGTTGAAAAGCCTGCCCAGGCTGTAAAGAAGGTTGAACCTGTGAAGCAGGAACCCAAGGCCGAGCCTAAAAAGACGGTTGAAGTTCCCAAAGCCGAGCCGGTGAAACCGGAGCCGAAGGTCGAGGTTGCCGAGCCTGTTGCCGAGCCGGAACCTATCGAGGAGGAGACTCCAAAGGAGGAACTGTATAAGATTTCTGCTCCCCAGAACGGTGGTCTGAATATAAAGACAGTGGGAAAGATTGACCTGACAGCCATCAATCAGTCAACCCGTCCCAAGAAAAAGTCAAAGGAGGAGAAGAAGAAGGAGCGTGAGGCCAAGGAGCAGCAGCGTATGCAGCAGCGTCAGCAGTTCAAGGAGTCGCTCATGAAGGAGATCAAGCCCGGAGAGCGCTCTCAGGACGGTGAAGCTCCGCGCAAGAAGAACCGCGTACGTATCGGCGGCGAGAAGGTCGATCTTTCAAAGGCCGACAGCTACGGCCAGTCTCAGAATGAGTCTCGCGGCAAGGATGCCCAGAAGGGCGGCGGCCGTAACAACAAGGATCATCGTTTCAATAAGGCCGATAAGGCTGATTTCTCAAACGAGGATGTAAACCGTCAGATACGTGATACCTTCTCATCGTTCCAGAAAGGTAAGACCAAGTCTTCAAAGTATCGTAAGGATAAGCGCGAACAGGTTCAGCAGCGTCAGATGGAGGCTCTTGAGCAGGAGATGGCCGAGAGCAAGGTACTGAAGCTGACCGAGTTCGTGACGGCAAACGAGTTGGCTACTATGATGAATATCCCTGTTACCCAGGTTATTGCAACCTGTATGAACGTGGGTGTTATGGTTTCAATCAACCAGCGTCTGGATGCCGAGACTATCAATATCGTGGCCGATGAGTACGGATTCACCACTGATTTCGTAAGCGCCGAGGTTGCCCAGCAGATTACCGAGGAGGCCGATAAGGAGGAGGATCTGGTACCGCGTGCTCCTATCGTAACGGTTATGGGTCACGTAGATCACGGTAAGACTTCTCTGTTGGACTATATCCGCAAGTCAAACGTGATTGCCGGTGAGGCAGGTGGTATCACCCAGCACATTGGTGCTTATAACGTGAAGCTTGATGACGGACGTCATATCACATTCCTGGATACTCCGGGTCACGAGGCTTTCACCGCTATGCGTGCCCGCGGTGCTCAGGTTACTGATATAGCAATCATCATTGTGGCTGCCGATGACAACGTGATGCCCCAGACCAAGGAGGCTATCGCACATGCTACTGCAGCCGGTGTTCCTATCGTATTTGCCATCAACAAGGTTGATAAACCAGCTGCCGATCCCGAGCGTATCAAGCAGGAGCTGGCACAGATGAACTTCCTGGTCGAGGACTGGGGAGGTAAGTACCAGAGTCAGGATATATCGGCCAAGAAGGGTACAGGTGTTCCCGAACTTATGGAGAAGGTTCTGCTCGAGGCCGAGATGCTTGATCTGAAGGCTAACCCCAACCGTAAGGCTACAGGTACCATCATTGAGTCTTCACTTGACAAGGGCCGCGGATATGTGGCTACGGTGCTGGTATCGAATGGTACCCTTAAGATGGGTGACATCGTGATCGCCGGAACATCGTGGGGTAAGGTAAAGGCTATGTTCAACGAGCGTAACCAGAAGATGAAATCAGCTGCTCCCGCAGAGCCTGTGCTGATTCTGGGTCTGAACGGTGCTCCTCAGGCCGGTGTAAGCTTCCACGTTGTGGACAGTGAGCGTGAGGCCCGTGAGATTACAAGCAAGCGTGAGCAGTTGCAGCGTGAGCAAGGTGTTCGTACTGCACAGACTCTTACATTGGATGAGCTGGGCCGTCGTATCAAGATGGGCGATTTCCACGAGCTGAACCTTATCGTAAAGGCCGATGTGGACGGATCTGTGGAGGCTCTGAGCGACTCACTCATCAAGCTCTCAACTCCGAATATCCAGGTCAACGTTATACACAAGGCCGTGGGTGCCATATCGGAGAGTGATGTCAGCCTGGCTGCCGCATCGAACGCCATCATCATAGGATTTGATGTTCGTCCGTCGGGTGCCGCCAAGCGTCTGGCCGAGCAGAATGATGTGGATATACGTATATACTCAATCATATATGATGCCATTGACGAGGTCAAGTCGGCTATGGAAGGTCTGCTTGCACCCAAGGTCAAGGAGGAGGTTACATCAACCGTCGAGGTTATGGAGGTGTTCCATATCTCAAAGGTTGGTATGGTAGCCGGTTGCCGTGTACGTGAGGGTAAGGTTTCACGCAACGACAAGGCGCGCGTAATCCGTGACGGTATCGTTATCCACACCGGTGACATCCAGGCCCTGAAACGTTTCAAGGATGATGTGAAGGAGGTTCAGGCAGGTATGGAATGCGGTATGAGCCTGGTATCATACAATGACATCAAGGAGGGTGATATAATTGAAACATTCACCCAGATTGAGGTAAAACAGACTCTTTAATCAGATAGATTATGGTTTTGGATTGGATTATCATTATAGTCATGCTGGTAGGTCTGATTGGTGGCATCATAAAAGGTGTAATCCAGCAGATATTCAGCTTGGGAGGTCTTGTACTGGGTATCATACTGGGTACTCTGCTGTATGAGCCGTTTGCAGGTCTGCTTCTGAGCATATTCAAGATGTCGGATCAGACTGCCCGAATTGTGGCTTTCGTGATAATTCTGCTTGTGGTACCCTTGGTATGCGGATTGCTTGGAAAGGCTCTTTCCAAACTGGTGCATGCGGCTAACCTGGGCTTCATTGACAGGGCACTGGGTGCTGTTTTCGGACTCTTCAAGGTGGTGCTCATCATGGGACTGGTTATAATGGTTCTGGATATTACGGGCGTATCGGACAAGATTGTCAAGAAAGAGGAGAAGAAACAGTCACAGCTTTATGTGCCGGTCAGCAACTTCTCGGGTTTCTGCCTGCAGTGGACCTGGAACAAGGTAAAGGAGAACGCCCAGGATCTGATTCCTGACTATAAGAAAGAGGAAAACAAAGACAAGAAAGACCAACAAAAGGCTTGAGTGAGTTGAATACCGAGACACAGGACAACAGTCTGATAAGGGAGATCAGTGCCGAGAAGTACAGGTACGGTTTCACTACCGATGTCCACACCGATATAATTGACCGCGGTCTGACCGAGGATACCGTAAGGCTCATCTCAGAGCGCAAGGGCGAACCGGAGTGGATGCTGGAGTTCCGTCTTAAGGCGTACCGTCATTGGCTCACGATGGAAATGCCGCATTGGGCGCATCTGGATATCCCTGAGATAGATTATCAGAACATATCATACTACGCTGATCCCACAGTAAAGAAGAAGGAGGGTCCCAAGAATCTGGATGAGATTGACCCGCAGGTTATGAAGACCTTCGATAAGCTGGGTATACCCCTTGAGGAACGTCTGGCTCTGAGCGGTGGTGTGGCTGTTGATGCGGTTATGGACTCCGTATCGGTCAAGACCACATTCAAGCAGACTCTGGCCGAGAAGGGTATCATTTTCTGCTCGATGGGTGAGGCCGTAAAGAACCACCCGGACCTGATTAAGCAGTATCTGGGCAGCGTGGTCAACTATCGTGACAATTTCTTTGCCGCTCTGAACAGCGCCGTATTCAGTGACGGATCATTCGTATACATACCCAAGGGCGTTCGCTGCCCTATGGAACTTTCAACTTACTTCCGTATCAACGCTGCCGGAACAGGTCAGTTTGAGCGTACGCTGATTGTGGCCGATGATGACAGCTACGTATCCTATCTGGAGGGTTGTACCGCACCTATGCGTGATGAGAACCAGCTGCATGCCGCTATCGTGGAGATTGTAGTGCTGGATCGTGCTGAGGTCAAGTACAGCACTGTTCAGAACTGGTATCCGGGCGATGAGAACGGCAAGGGTGGCGTATACAACTTTGTGACCAAGCGCGGTCTTTTGAAGGGTGTTGACAGCAAGCTGTCTTGGACTCAGGTGGAGACCGGATCGGCCATAACATGGAAGTATCCCAGCTGCGTGCTGCAGGGTGACGGATCACAGGGTGAGTTCTACTCGGTGGCCCTTACCAATAACTGGCAGCAGGCCGATACGGGTACCAAGATGATACACATAGGCCGTAACACAAAGAGTACGGTTATAAGTAAGGGAATTTCGGCCGGACACAGTCAGAATTCCTACAGAGGTCTGATAAAGGTGGGCGAGCATGCCGACGGTGCACGCAACTACAGCCAGTGTGACTCATTGCTGCTGGGAAGCGATTGCGGCGCGCATACATTCCCTTATATGGATGTGAAGAACGAGACTGCCATTGTGGAGCACGAGGCAACTACCTCCAAGATATCCGAGGATCAGTTGTTTTACTGCAACCAGCGTGGCATACCTATGGAACAGGCCATCGGCCTTATTGTTAACGGTTACGCCAAGGAGGTGCTCAACAAACTGCCTATGGAGTTTGCGGTCGAGGCACAGCGCCTGCTTTCGGTGTCACTTGAAAATACAGTAGGTTAACTATGATGCTAAAGATTGAAAACCTTCATGCCGGAATAGACGGCAAAGAGATATTGAAAGGTATTAACCTTGAGGTGAATGCCGGTGAGGTTCATGCCATTATGGGTCCAAACGGATCGGGAAAGAGTACCATGAGTAATGTGCTTGTGGGCCATCCTTCCTATCAGGTTACCGAGGGTAGCGTTACCTTTAAGGGCAAGAACCTGCTGGATATGCCGGCCGAGAACCGCAGCCATGAGGGTCTGTTCATGTCATTCCAGTATCCGGTTGAGATTCCGGGTGTGAGTATGACAAACTTCATGCGCACCGCCATCAATGAGAAGCGTAAATATCAGGGTCTGCAACCTATGGCTCCTACGGATTTCCTGAAACTCATCAAGGAGAAACGTGACCTGGTAAAGCTTGACGCAAAGTTCATGAACCGCTCGGTGAACGAGGGTTTCAGCGGCGGTGAGAAGAAACGTAACGAGATATTCCAGATGGCCATGCTTGAGCCGTCATTGAGCATACTTGACGAGACTGATTCAGGTCTTGACATTGATGCCTTGCGTATCGTAGCCGATGGTGTGAACCGCCTTAAGAGTCCCGAGACAGCTGTTATCGTCATTACCCACTATCAGCGTTTGCTTGATTACATAAAGCCTGACATTGTTCATGTGCTTTATCAGGGACGTATCATCAAGACTGCCGGTCCTGAGCTGGCTCTTGAACTTGAGGAGCGTGGTTACGATTGGGTTATTAAGGAGTTTGAGGATTCCATAAAATGAAGTCGGCGCAGAATTACATAGATCTGTTCAAAGAAAACAGGGCATTGGTGGATCGCGGATCGGCCGGGGTCCTGAACTCTCTGCGTGATGCTGCTCTCAAGAGTCTTTCACAGTATGGCCTGCCGCATAACGGACTTGAGGAGTACCTGCATACTGATGTGTCCAAATGGTTCGAGCCCGATTGGGGTATGAATCTGGCCCGTCTGGATATGCCGGTTGATTTTGCCCAGGCATTCAAGTGCAGCGTACCCAATCTGAGTACCCAACTCTATTTCCTGGCTAATGATACTTTTGCAAGTTCCGCTACCGCTTCAAAGAATCCGCTCCCCGAGGGTGTGATTGCAGGCAGTCTCAAGGAGGCCGCAGTGCAACATCCTGAACTTGTGACAAAGTTCTACGGTAAGTTGGCCGATATGGATAAGCCGGGAATTGCGGCAATCAACACGCTGTTTGCCCAGGATGGTTTTATTCTGTACGTTCCGGACGGCGTAGTTATTGAAAAACCGTTACAGCTGATAACTCTTTTGAGTTCAAAGGTTGACCTTATGGTTAACCGCAGGATTCTGGTGGTTCTTGGACGTGGTGCACAGGCAAAACTTCTTCTTTGTGATCACGCTCTTGCTGCGAATCAATATCTGACAACACAAGTAATTGAGCTATTCGCAGGTGAAGGTTCCAATTTCGAGCTTTATGACCTGGAGGAGACTCATTACGCAAACAGGCGCACATCAGAGCTTTACGTAAATCAGGAGGCCGACAGTAACGTTGAGATTGACTACGTAACACTCCATAATGGCCAGACACGCAACACTGTTTTCTCAACTTTTGCAGGTCGCGGTTCAAATCTCTCGCTGAACGGAATTGCAACTGTTGACAAGGAGCAACATGTTGATAATATGACGTTTGTGGATCATCGGGTATCGGACTGCACCAGCAACGAACTGTTCAAATACGTTTTGGACGACAGCGCGAGTGGGGTATTCGCAGGAAAGGTTCTGGTTCGTCACGGTGCACAGCATACTGAATCTCAGCAGACTAACCGAAATATCTGCCTTACCCGCCAGGCGCGCATGTTTACGCAACCTCAGCTTGAGATATATGCTGATGATGTAAAGTGTTCACATGGTGCAACCGTTGGTCAGCTTGATGATAAGGCCATGTTCTATATGCGTCAGCGCGGCATCCCGGAGGCCGAGGCCCGAATGATGCTGATGCAGGCTTTTGTAGGTGAGGTTATAGGACGTGTTTCGTTGGAGCCGCTACGTGATCGTCTGAACCGTCTTGTAGAGAAACGTTTCCGCGGTGAACTTACGCAGTGTGAGGGTTGCCGTGCATGCAGATAACATTTATGATTGACGTAGAGAGAATTCGCAGGGATTTCCCCATTCTGGGACGTGAGGTTTACGGTAAACCGCTTGTCTATCTGGATAATGCAGCCACTACCCAGAAGCCTCAGTGCGTCATTGATGCCATAAGTGAGGCGTACTGCAATGAGAATGCCAACGTACACCGTGGTATCCATTTCCTGTCACAACAAGCAACTGATTTGATGGAGGCTGCCCGTGAGAGGGTTCGTCAGTTTATAGGAGCCGGCAGCACGGAGGAGATAATATTTACCCGTGGTACCACTGAGAGCATCAATTTGCTTGCAAGTTCTTTTGCCGCAGCATTTCTGAATGAGGGTGATGAGATTATCATCTCAGGAATGGAGCATCACAGCAATATCGTCCCCTGGCAGATTCAGGCACAGAGGTACGGTTTCAAGATTAAAATCATTCCCGTAACTGATCTTGGAGAACTGGATTTGGAAGCTTTCAAGGTATTATTGAATCCTAAAACCAGACTTGTAAGCATTACACATGTATCCAATGTCTTGGGCACCGTGAATCCTGTCTCCGAAATCATAAGTCTGGCACATTCGCACGGAATTCCCGTAGCAGTGGATGGAGCCCAGTCGGTTCCGCATATACAAGTGAATGTTCAGGAGCTGGGAGCAGATTTCTATGCTTTCAGCGGACACAAGATATACGGTCCTACAGGCATAGGTGTACTGTTCGGACGTAAAGAACTGCTTGAGAAGATGCCCCCCTATCAGGGTGGAGGCGAGATGATAAAGCGCGTCACCTTTGAAAAAACAACTTACAACGAGTTGCCCTATAAGTTTGAAGCGGGAACTCCGGACTACGTGGGTTCCATTGCATTGGGTACTGCGCTTGATTATGTTCAGGAGATAGGTATGGACCGGATTGCGGCATATGAAAATGAGCTCTGCTCTTATGCAATGAGCCGTCTGGAAGAGATTCCGGGTATGCGGATTATCGGAAATTCCCCTGAACGCAGTGCTGTGATATCCTTCCTTGTGGGAAATATCTATCCCTCGGATATGGGTACGCTGTTGGATCGTCTGGGTATAGCAGTCCGCACAGGTCATCATTGCGCCGAGCCGCTTATGGATCGTTTGGGCATTCCCGGTACCGTCCGTGCATCGTTCTCGTTCTATAACACAAAAGCCGAAATTGATGCTCTTGTGGCAGGAATAGAGCGTGTCAGGACGATGTTTTAAACATTTTTTCACATTTTGAGGTATAACATAGAGTTTTATTGTATACCTTTGACCGAAATAGACGATATTACTATAACCAAACTGATAATTATGAAAAGACTATTTTTTAGCGTATTTGCGCTGACATTGGGTTCATTCGTATTCTGGTCTTGCGACAATGAAGACGAACTTGACAAAGAAAAACCTGCTGAGCGTGGTTCATTCATGACAGTACAGCAGCAGAATGATGCTATTCAGGATAATCTTAACGGTATTGTTGAGGCAATTGACTTCACAGAACTCTCTAAGGCTGCCGAAATTGTAGCTGAGGTAGCAGGCAAGAAATGGAGTTATATGTCATTTATGCCTATTTTGAGTGATTCAGCACTGATTAGTGATACTGCTTTTGTATCCAAATTGAGCTATGCAATGCGGTTGGCTACCGGCGACTATGAGTCTTTTAAAGACATGGACATTGATTTGAGGCCATTATATATGGCTGCCGATGTTTATGTGATTGATTCTGTATTATATGTGGGTGGTGATACAATACCGATGTTGTTTGTTCAGAACGTAAAGCATGACGTTGATTATCTGTTGCTGAATGCTTTCATTGAGGATCACGCCATAACATTTAAAGCCAGGGTGGAACAGGATGATAATAGTGAACTTGATTACGTAAATGTTGAGCAAAACATCAATGCCACCTTCGCTCTGCCTAAGCTTGTTGAATTAACACTTACTCTGGACGGTAAAGTTCTTGCTGATGTCAAAGGTGAATTGGAGTCTGATTATACCGTTGTCGTTACAAATGATGGAGATAAATCAGTCGTTATTGACGGATCCAAAACATCGGCCAATGGTTATGTCAAGATAGCCGGCTATGAGTTTAATGGCGAACTCAAATTTGATGAAGCTACCGGTGCTGATGCTAAGTTAACCGCCAAGTGTGGCTCTAGCGAATTAATCTCGCTGAACTACAACATGGATGCTACAATGGAAGGTATCGACATGACTGATAGCGCTCAGATACTTGCATGGGTTCAGAATCCCGAAAAGCTGAAGTCAATCAGTTTTGATGCTTCGCTGTGCGGCGGAAATGTTGAGTTCAAGTTCAAGACCTTCAATCCTTTCAAGGATGAGGAACTTGCCAAGATTCTCCGTAGTCAGATGATGCCGGGTGCCCAACTGACAGAGGAACAGAAGGTCAAGATGTGTGAAAGGATTAACGAGATTGTTGACGGCGGATTCTATTTCAAAGGATTCAAGGATCCTCAGGCAAAATTTAAGTTTGTCTACAGAGAGATTGCCGATGAGGCCGAACCTATAACTGACAATGAGGAGATTGTAGATGCAGTAGGTGAGGAGGCCATTGACCTTATCAGCGAAGTTTTATTCAAACTTGGTGCATATACCATGCTGGTTGTTCATGACGATGAGGGTTATGAGAAAGAGATCCAACTTGAGGAATACTTTGCAGGCATCAATATAGAGTCACTGGAGCAGGCTTTGCTTGAGAAGGTCCTTGGAGCATTCGGTCCGATAATTGCCCAGTTCAGCAGTGACGAAGAGGAAGAATAAGCCGTAACGGACTTTTCTTATACTGATATAAGCAAGGGTGGCTGCATGATGCGGCCACCCTTTTTTTACACATTTTTAATGAGTGATAAGTGCATAAAAATGTGTACCTTTGCGGCCGATTTCAGAAGAGGTTAAAAATACACTACATATGAAACAGAAAGCACTTCTCATGATTCTTGACGGCTGGGGCATTGGTAACCGCTCCAAGGCCGATGTGATCTACAACACTCCCACTCCTTACATGGATTATCTGAACGCCAATTATCCTCACGCACAGCTTCTTGCAAGCGGCGAGAACGTAGGTCTTCCCGATGGTCAGATGGGTAACTCTGAGGTAGGTCACCTTAATATCGGCGCAGGACGCGTGGTTTATCAGGACTTGGTTAAGGTTAACCGCGCCATTGCTGATGGCAGCATCCGTCAGAATAAGGAGATAGTTTCGGCTTACAGTTATGCCAAGCAGAGCGGCAAGAAGCTGCACTTTATGGGTCTGGTATCGGACGGTGGTGTTCACAGTTCATTGGAGCACCTGTTCTGCCTTACCGATATTGCCCGCGAGTATGGTATTGACAAGGCTTACGTACACTGCTTCATGGATGGTCGTGATACCGATCCCAAGAGTGGTAAGGGTTTCATCGACCAGCTTGTTAAGCGTGGTGACAAGGTTGCCACTATCATCGGCCGTTACTATGCAATGGACCGTGACAAACGTTGGGAGCGTGTAAAGATAGCTTATGACCAGTTGGTATCAGGTGAGGGCCGTAAGGCTTCAGATATGGTTAAGGCTGTTGAGGAGTCTTACGCTGAGGGTGTGACAGATGAGTTCATGAAGCCTATCGTGAATGAGGCTTATGACAGTCGCATCGAGGAGGGTGATGCAATCATCTTCTTCAATTTCCGTAACGACCGTGCCAAGGAACTTACAATAGTTCTTACTCAGAAGGATATGGACGCCGAGGGTATGCATACCATTCCCGGTTTGCAGTACTACTGCCTTACTCCGTATGATGCTTCATTCACCGGAGTTCACATCCTGTTTGACAAGGAGAACGTCACAAATACTCTGGGCGAGTATATCTCATCACAGAACCTCAAGCAGCTTCACATAGCAGAAACCGAGAAGTATGCTCATGTTACATTCTTCCTTAACGGTGGACGCGAGCTTCCGTTTGAGGGCGAGGACCGCATCCTGGTGCCTTCACCCAAGGTTGCCACATATGACCTTCAGCCCGAAATGAGCGCATACATTGTCCGTGACAAGTTGGTTGAGGCCATCGGTACTGACAAGTATGATTTCATCGTCGTGAACTTTGCCAACGGTGATATGGTAGGTCATACCGGTGTTTATGAGGCTATCGAGAAAGCTGTCGTTGCTGTTGATGCATGCGTACATGATGTGATTGAGGCTGCCAAGGCTCACGGTTATGAGGCTATCATCATTGCCGATCACGGTAATGCCGATAACGCCGTAAACAGTGACGGTACTCCCAATACGGCTCACTCACTGAATCCTGTTCCGGTAATTTACGTTACCCCGCGCAAGGATGCAAAGGTTGAGAACGGAATCCTGGCCGATGTGGCTCCTTCAATTCTCACCATTATGGGTCTACCCATTCCCGCTGAGATGAGCGGCAAGGTGCTGATCAAGTAAAGAACGTACTGAAATACCATAGCCGACGGTCTGAAATACGACCGTCGGTTGTGTTTTTTGTTTTCTGAAAGACAGATGAAACTTATACCTATATATACCTGGAACAGGAGCATGCTCCAGTTCAACCGTAAGAGAGACCGTATCACACATCAGCCCTGGTTTCAAGGCGTGTTGCTGTTGTTTTGCGTGATAATTGCAATGCTGCTGGCTAATCTGCCTTCGACACGCCACTATTATCATGCTTTCCTGGAAACCAGTATCCAGATTCACATGCAGAGTCCTGAGGGTAGTGTTGATTGGCTTTTTCCGCATGGAATGACCATCGAGAAGCTCATCAACGATATTCTTATGGTGGTTTTCTTCTTTACCGTTGGTCTTGAAATCAAACGTGAGGTTGCGCACGGTGAACTCTCATCGGTAAAGAAGGCACTGCTACCGGTCATTGCTGCATTCGGTGGTGTGATTATGCCGGCAGTTCTTTATACGTTGGTCAACCGCGGTACGATTGCAGCTTCGGGTTGGGGAATACCTACGGCAACTGATATAGCGTTTGCGGTTTGCATACTGTCTGTCTTGGGTGACAGGGTTCCCGTATCGTTAAAGGTGTTCCTTACTGCATTGGCAATTGCCGATGACCTTATCGCCATTCTGGTAGTGGCCCTGTTCTATGGCGGACAAATCAACATCACGCTGCTGTGCATGTCGGTATTGGTGATTTTCTTTGCCTGGTTGTTAAAGGATCTTGGTCAGAAACATGTTTGGGTATATCTGATGCTTGCAGTTGTTGTATGGATACTGTTCTATTATTCCGGCATTCACGCTACTATGTCGGGTGTGGTTATGGCGTTCATTATCCCGTCAAAAGCCCGTTACGAGAGACCTTATGTTCTGCATAAGATCAAGTTCTATACGCAGAAACTTATGGCTTTTGACCAGATTGATGATGAGACCATGTTCCCTAATGGACCGCAGCGTCATTTCCTGCGCCGCATACACAAGACTGCGTATGGATCTTTGGATATGAGTTATCGCGTGGAGCATGCTCTCTCTCCGTGGGTAAACTTTGTTATAATGCCCATATTCGCGCTGGCCAATGCAGGTGTAGAGATTCCTGATATATCTTACTTCAACATATTCAACACAGCCGGAGTGACAGGTGGAGTGGGGTTAGGCATATTCCTGGGTCTGGTGCTCGGCAAGCCTCTGGGTATAACGCTTTTCAGCTTTGCGGCCATAAAGTCACGTCTGTGTGAGATGCCCGAGAAAGCCGGTTGGGCTATGTTCTTTGCAGTAGCTTGCCTGGGTGGTATAGGCTTTACCATGTCGATTTTTGTGGATACCCTGTCATTCCAGGATGCCGTAGCAATTGAGGAGATGCGTAATGCCGGAAAGATTGCCATTCTGGTAGGATCACTTGCAGCCGGTGCTCTGGGCTCATTCCTGATTACACTCTTCTCAAAATCGCCCCGTTCCGGTGAATAATCAAAGATTTGGGTTATTTTTGTAACTCAAATCAACTGTTATGGTTAAGAATCTGAATGACAAGGTCAGGTACATCGGATGTGATGACCTGGATCTGGACCTTTTTGAGAGTCAGTACATAGTTCCCGAGGGAATGGCCTACAACTCGTACCTTATTTTGGATGAGAAGGTGGCCATTATGGATACCGTCGATGCCCGCAAGGCCGATGAGTGGAAGGCAAATCTCAAGGAGGCCCTTGCCGGTCGCCAACCTGATTATCTTGTTATTCACCATATGGAACCGGACCATTCGGCCCTGATAGAGTGGGTGCTTAAGGAGTATTCGGCGCTTACGCTTGTGGCCAGCGCAAAGGCTATCCAGATGCTTGGTCAGTTCTTTGAGGACCTGAACGTTGACGGTCGTACCCTTGCAGTAAAGGAGGGTTCGGAGCTTGAACTTGGTGAGCATAAGCTGCGCTTTATAGGTGCACCAATGGTCCACTGGCCCGAGGTTATGGTATCGTTCGATGAGGCTGACGGCGCACTTTACAGTGCCGATGCGCTGGGTAAGTTCGGTGCCTTGAGCAAGTGCGGATTCTATGGCCGCGATGATGATGACTGGGCTTGCGAGGCTCGCCGCTACTACTTCAACATAGTAGGCAAGTACGGTAATCCGGTACGTACACTGCTCGACAAGATCTCTCAGTTGGCAGTCAAGACTATCCGTCCGCTTCACGGACCTATTCTTGAGGACAATCTTGACGAGTATCTCAGTCTTTATAATACCTGGTGCCGTTATGAGGTCGAGACCGAGGGCATATTCATCGCATGTGCATCAATTCACGGTGGAACATTGGCTGCAGCCGAGAAGCTGACTGAGATTCTGCGTGCCAAAGGTGCCGGCAAAGTTGAGGTGAGCGATCTGTGCCGTTCGGACTTTGCTGAGAACGTTGAGGATGCATTCCGTCATTCCAAGTTGGTGCTGGCCGCATCGTCATATGATGCCGGTGTGTTTACACCCATGTATGAGTTCCTGCATCGGCTTCAGATAAAGGGTTTCTGCAACCGTAAAGTGGCTATCATTGAGAACGGTTCGTGGGCTCCGTCGGCTGGTCGCGTTATGAAGGAGATGCTCTCCACAATGAACGGCATCGAGATTGTTGAGCCGATGGTTACAATCAAGAGCCGTATGAAAGTATCGGATATTCCCGCGCTGGAATCCCTTGCTGATGCAATATTGAGATAAAAGCATTATCTTTGCATCACTTTGATCCTTTAGCTCAGTTGGTTTAGAGCGCTTGCTTGACAGGCAAGAGGTCAGCAGTTCAAATCTGCTAAGGATCACAAAAAAAGAGCGGTCGATTGACCGCTCTTTTTTGTGATCATTTTTGTGACCTTTTATTTTTTCTTGCCTTTCTTGGCTGTCTTGGCGCGCTGTGCATCCAGGAAGTCAGTCATCTTCTTGAGGTTCTCCTCGGTGTACATAGCACCGCCACCGTGGCTGCCCTCGGGAACGCGTACGATGTAGCTCTCAACACCAGCCTCCTGCATCTTGTCATACAGATACTGGCTTACGCATGATGCAACTACAAAGTCGGCATCGCCGTGGAAAATATAACCGGCAACATCATCCTTATCCAGGAAACCTGATGCGCTCAGAAGCATGAACTTATCTTCGTTACCCTCCTTGGGTGCGCCTATGAGCTGCTCCTCAGGAGTATTGCCCTTACCTCCGAATACCATTGCGTTACCGCACTCCATCTGCAGGAGCTCTGTGGGACCTGACCAGTCGCAGAATGCGTTTACATAGCTGGACTCCTTGGTGTAGGGGCCTACGTTACCCTCAATGTCGTACTCAGCTGTGCCGTACTTACCGATCTTGACACCGTTTGACAGAGCGGTAACAGCACTCAGGTGACCACCTGATGAGAAACCTGAAACTGCAATGAATGATGTATCAAACTTGTACTTATCGGCATTTGCGCGGATAAAGCGGATAACGGCCTTTATATCGTTAACCTGAGCGGGCCACTTGCCGTCAGCGATTGAACGGTGGTTCGGGCAAACCACTGCATAACCTGCATTGAGCAGAGCCTGACCAATTGTGGTCACATCGGCCATACCCTTTGAACTGTTGCTGCCCCATGCGCTACCGTAGATGTGTACAACTACAGGATACTTATCCTTAACTTCCTTGGGAAGATAGATGTCAAGCATGTGATAAACCTGACCGTCGTCGCCGGCATAGTTGATGTCTGTGAATTTCTCGGAGCACTCAACCTGTGCAGCACCCTGAGGGCCGCCGAATCCGCCGAAACCGCCCATAGGCATTCCGCCGCCGAAACCACCCTGAGGCATACCACCACCGAAACCACCGCCCGGGAACTGGGCAAAACATGTGAGCGACATCATAACAGCCGCTGCAAGAAGAATCTGTTTTTTCATATCGTTAATAATTAGAGTTATGCTCTGTATATAATACCTTATCGGGACAGCAAAGTTAAAACTTTACGGATACAGTTGTACAATTATTTCAAAATAAGTAGTAGAACATAATACCCGATGCCAGCAATTTCATACCCGTTCCTATCAGGAAACCCAGGAAACAACCCAGAGCCGATTTCAGGGCGTCGGCACCCGACTTGTTCTCCTGAAACATCTCGGCCAGGAAAGCACCCAGCAAACTGCACGGAATCATTCCGATAGGCGTAAGGAATATACCTATTATCATACCTATCATGGCACCCATGCTACCGGCTTTGGACCCGCCTGCCAGTTTGGTAACCTTGGCGGGAACGATATAATCCAGGATGGTTACGACAATGGTAATTCCCAACCATATAAGCAGGAAAGTCATTGTCATGTCGGCACCGCCCATCCTGTGGCTCAGGTAGGCCAGTAACAGGCCGACCCAACTGAGGGGAGGTCCGGGTAAACCGGGAACGATACTGCCTATTATGCCTACGATGCATAGGATGAAGGCAAGGACTATCAATACTGTCGACCACATGATTTGAAGAATTTGCCGCTAAGATAGCAATAAAATCATTAATTTTGCCCTTCGATGGTACAGATCCAAGACACGATAGTATCGCTCGATGTAATAACCAAGGAGTTCTGCTGTGATTTGCGCAAATGTCATGGAGCCTGCTGCATTGAAGGCGATGCCGGCGCACCTGTAACCCCCGATGAAATCGCGCAAATTGAGCAGTTGCTACCTGTGATTAAGGATATGCTTTCGGCCGATGCGCTGAAGGCGATAGAGGAAAAGGGCATTGCCTATCCTGATCCCGAGGGCGAGCTGGTGACACAGATTGTGAATGGTAAGGATTGCGTCTTTACCTGCTATGATGAGAACGGATGCTGCTTTTGTGCCATTGAGAAGGCTTATCGTGAGGGAAAGGTCAGTTTTATGAAACCTGTATCATGTCACCTGTATCCTATACGCGTAAAGAAAATAGGACCATACCTGGGCCTGAATTATGATCGGTGGGATGTATGTCAGGCTGCGGTGATAAAAGGGCATCGGGAGAAAATACCCGTGTACAAGTGCCTTAAGGAACCTCTTATTCGCCGGTTCGGACAGGAGTGGTATGATGAGCTGGAACTTACAGTGAGTGAAATGAAGAAACAAAACATAATATAATATGAGAAGTTTGGTATTACGTTCGGCTATAGTCATTGCTGTGTTCTGTACGGCAATGCTTTCATCGTGCGGCAGCAACTACAAGGATCTCCCTTATGGTGGAATGAACGGGCGTGTCCAGAAAGTTACCATATGGCATCTTATGCCGGAGTTGTGGTACGCCAATCAGCGTGGAAGCGACATAATGTATACAAACGTCTCAATTTATGATTTTGAAGGCAACGAGATATATTCGGCCGTGCTGGATAGTGCCGATCGTTATGTAACGCAAGCTGAGAGCCTGTTTGAAAACGGTATGTGCATACGCAGCGTTCAGAAGGCCGGAACCAGACCTGTTGCCCGCATAAATCTGATATCCAAGAAAAAAGGTACCCTTGAGTATAATAAGGAGATGAACGGCCGCAGCACTCGTATGATAGTTAAGGAGAGTTCTTTTGGCCGTCGGCACAAATCGGTAGTAACTGAAGACGGTAAGGTGACAACTATAAGCGTTATTAAGACTGACCGTCAGGGGTATCCTGTGAAGATCACCATAACAGAGCCTCAGACAGGTAAAAAGAGTGTTGAGACAAACATTTTTGACAAGAACCATAACGTGATTGAGAAACATGTGGTAACACGTAACGGCGAGGATGGCAAGGAAGAGGAGAAGATAACTTACACCAAATACGGAGATTTGGATGAACACGGCAACTGGAAAGACTGTCGTACCTATAACGAAGTTAACCTTCCGGTTGAGGTGTTGGTTCGTGAGTTTGAATATTGGGAATAATTGAGTACATTTGCGGCGTTTTAAAAACACGTTTTGTTAGCTCAGCCGGTTCAGAGCGCTTGCTTCACACGCAAGAGGTCCGCGGTTCGAATCCGCGACAAAACACAAAGTCCTGGGAAATCCCCAGGACTTTGTGTTTCAAAACATCTTTTTAGTTTACTCCGTAAACGCGCTCACTCCGTTCGCTTGGCGGCCCTCCGGGACCGCTCTTCGCTTCGCTCGTCCCACTACTATTAATCTTGCGTAATTCTTTTTCCTGTGAAGCGGAAGATGCCGCTGTCGTGTTTTTTGCCGTTGAGCTTCCAGCTGCGGTTGCAACGGGGATTCTTGCCCTCCTTGTGGTCCGAGCAGTGGTAGTGGATTATATCGGTCGAGCCATCGGGCCAGTTAAGGGTGATGTCCTCGTCCATATCGGCCGCGCCGTCAATCTCACCGAAGTAAAGTCTGTAACCGAAAGAGGTGGAATCATTTTCATAGATGTATTTCTGTGCAAGGAATCCGCGCATTACAGCCATGTATGCTCTGGTCATGAGTATGCTGTCCTGCCATCTGTTCCATTCGGTCCAATCCTTGACGGTATATGTCTCACCCTGGAATGTGAGTGACATGCCGGGCATGTCGGGCTGTACGATAGAGTTTCCGTTATCGTCGGTCGCATAAATGTATATTTCGACGGGGTACCAATCTACAATGGGATTATCAATGTTGATCTCTTCACATCCGGCAAACATTAAGGCGGACAGTGCTGCAAAAACAATTTTCTTAATCATAAAGGATCTATTTATGTGTTGTTGATGCAAAGGTATTCAAGTTTTGTGCTTGAAGTGATATCCCGAGGTGACAAATGGGGTTAAAAATGTATAATAGTGGCAATATTATGTGATTCAAGAAGTTGACGTCGAAACAATGAGGCTGATAAATGTGTAATTTCGCGGCCGAAAACGAAAAGTGTTAAATTAACAATGCTGGCAAACGGTCGGCGTAAATGATGTAACTTATGAATCTTGGAGGTTTCCAACCTAAACTGTTCTCAAGTCTTAAGAACGGTTATGACAAACAAACTCTTGTTCAGGACCTGCTTGCAGGTGTAATTGTAGGTATAGTGGCTCTGCCGCTTGCCATCGCGTTCGGAATAGCATCGGGAGCAACTCCTGAGGCCGGTATTCTCACTGCTATCGTGGCAGGTTTCATTATCTCTTTCTTCGGCGGAAGCAAGGTTCAGATAGGCGGACCTACCGGTGCGTTCATCGTGATTGTGTATGGGATAATACAGGACTACGGTATGAGCGGTTTGTGCATTGCAACATTCATGGCGGGCGCGTTCCTTATACTTATGGGTGTCCTTCATCTGGGAACAATAATCAAATATATTCCTTATCCAATTGTAGTAGGCTTTACAAGTGGTATAGCCCTGACTATATTCGCAACACAGATCAAGGATCTGTTCGGACTGCAGATTGAGAGTGTTCCGGCCGGTTTCCTTGACAAATGGGTTGTCTATTTCCGTCACTTTGGCACTGTGAGCTGGTGGTCACTGCTGGCGGGTGTGGGCAGCATACTTATAATTGTATTTACTCCAAAGATAAGTCGTAAAATTCCTGGTTCTCTGGTGGCAATCATCATTATGACTGTTGTCTGTCTAATTCTGCGCGGTGTAGGCGTTGAGGGCATAGAGACCATCGGTGACCGTTTCTCGATCAGTACCGAACTGCCGCAGGCCGAAGTTCCCAAGATCAACTGGGACAGCATAGTACGCCTGGCACAGCCTGCTATGGTGATAGCAATGTTGGGTGCAATTGAGTCTCTGCTTTCGGCAGCGGTAGCCGACGGTGTGATTGGTGACCGCCACGACAGTAACCAGGAACTTGTGGCACAGGGTATTGCCAATATGGTATCACCTCTTATAGGTGGTATACCTGCCACAGGCGCTATAGCACGAACCATGACCAACATCAACAACGGCGGGCGTACTCCGGTGGCAGGTATTGCGCACGCCATTGTCTTGGCTCTCATCTACCTGTTCCTGATGCCGCTGGTAAAGTTCATTCCGATGTCTTGCCTGGCAGGAATTCTGGTAGTCGTATCATACAATATGAGTGAGTGGCGCAGTTTCAAGGCCATCCTCAAGAATCCCAAGTCCGATATCATCGTACTGTTGGTGACATTCTTCCTGACCGTGATATTCGACCTGACAGTTGCTATTGAGGTGGGTGTTCTGATTGCCTGTCTGCTCTGCATGAAGCGTATGGCCGAGACCACCAACGTATCGGTACTGAGTGATGAGATTGATCCCAATGCCGACAGCGATGTAATGGGTAATCTGGATCATCTGACTATCCCTGAGGGCGTTAAAGTGTATGAGATAAACGGTCCTTATTTCTTTGGTATAGGTAACAAGTTTGAGGAGATGATGGGCGATATGGGCGGCCGCGCCAAGGTGCGTATCATACGCATGCGTAAGGTTCCGTTCATCGATTCTACAGGTGTTCACAACCTGCAGAATATGTGCCGCATGTGCTCCCAGATGGGTGTGAAGGTGGTTCTGAGCGGTGTCAATCCCCAGGTGATGAAGGTTATTGAGGATGCGGGGATGGATGAGATTGTAGGCAAGGAGAACATTTGCAGCCATATCAATATTGCGCTCAAACGTGCCGAAGAGATATTAAGCGAGTAAAAGGTAGTTTTCAACAGATTAGATGAGTGGCCCGAATCGGTACTTTAACCGGTTCGGGCTAACTATTTGATATCTAAACAGCTGAGTTATCAACAGCTTGTTAAAAACTTTTTTAAATAAAAAGTGGGGAAAAGTGGGTTAAAGTGGAGCAAAAAAGTATATCTTTGAGACCGAATATCGATTATTGGCAAAGAATGAGCTTTATAGGGCAGTTCGCAGTGCGGCTGGACGCTAAAAACAGAGCGTTCATGCCGGCAGGATTCCGCCGCCTCCTTCAGCAGGCTGGTGAGCAGACTCTGGTGGTCCGCAAGGATTACTTTGAGAACTGTCTTGTGGTTTATCCCGCCAGCCAATGGCGTGATGAGATTGCCGGAGTGCGTGCGCGTCTGAACCGTTTTGACGGAAATCAGCAGATGGTGTACCGCAAACTGGTATCCGAAGCTCAGGAGGTGCAACTGGACAGCAACGGACGTCTGCTGTTGCCCAAGGCACTGCTCGATAAAGTGGGGATTAAGCAGGATGCCCTTTTTGTGGGCATGGAGCAGACTATAGAGATATGGAATCCCGATGTAGCCGCAGGAAAGGGCGAACAGCCTTTCATGAGCGACAGCGAGTTTGCCGATAATCTACGAAAATTCATGACTGAGTGATACGTACTATAGACATAACAGGTAAGTGGACACAAGCGGGACATATCATGTGCCTGTCCTTCTCAAGCAAAGCGTAGAAGGGCTTGTAGTAGACCCTGACGGGGTCTATGTGGATGCCACCTTCGGTGGTGGTGGCCACTCACGCGAAATAGTGTCTCATCTCAGCAACAAAGGTCATCTGTATGGTTTCGACCAGGATGCCGATACCATGGACAACATAATCGATGACAAGCGCTTCACATTCGTTTATTCCAATTTCCGTTACATGCGCAATTTCATGCGCTGGTATGGTCATGAGCAGGTTACAGGCATACTTGCCGATCTGGGTGTATCGTGGCATCATTTCGATGACAGCACTCGTGGATTTTCGTTCCGTTTTGAGGGCCCGATAGATATGCGCATGAACCAGAAGGAGGGGATGAAGGCATCGGATGTGCTGAATGATTACCCCGAGGAGCGTCTTGCACAGTTGTTCTGGTTGTACGGCGAGTTGCAGAACGGACGACAGATAGCAGGGGCTATAGGACGTGCCCGCAGGAACTGTCGCCTTGAGACCGTAACACAGTTGCTGGATGCCGTTCGTCCGGTAATAGGTCGTGAAAGGGAGAAGAAAGATACCGCCAAGCTGTTCCAGGCTCTGCGTATGGAGGTGAACCATGAGGTGGATGCATTGCGTGAGATGCTGGAGGGGAGTGTTCAGCTGCTTGGAAAGGGTGGCCGACTGGTGGTGATAACATATCACTCCATTGAGGATCGTATGGTCAAGAACCTGATGAAGAGCGGAAACATTGAAGGCGATATAAAGACTGATTTCTATGGAAACCGTGAGGTTCCGTTCAAGGCTATCGGCAAACCCATTGTGCCCGATGCAGCCGAACAGGCTCAGAATCCGCGTTCCCGTAGTGCCAAACTGAGGATAGCAGAGAAGATCTGATATGGAGGAGCAGACAAAGAATACCGTAAAGAGGAAGGGGTTGATGCAGTCAATGCCTGACTTCATCCAGCGCAACTTCTGGTTGTTGGTGGAGATTCTGGTGTGTGTGATCATCTATATCGGAAACCGATATGCCTATCAGCGTGACCAGGCGTATGCCGAGAGGTTGAGACGTGAACTTGTGGATATGCAGTATCAGACTCTTAACACTACGAGTGACGTATCGGCCAAGAGCAAACCTTCATATGTAGAGAAAGTGGCGACCAGAAACGGCTCCGGTCTGCAACCTACCACTGAACCGCCGTACCAATTGCCTAAATGAGTGCGATGATGGGTAAGGATGATCCCCGTAAGCAGGAGAAGAAGAGAGTATCACGCAAATACCTCTCGCTGTTTCTGCTCATGATGGTATGGGGCATACTCATTATTGCCAAGATGGGATTCGTTATGTTTGGCGAGAGGCAGTACTGGAACGACGTGTCCCGTAACATGACGCCTGTAAACCGCGTAATTGAGCCACGTCGCGGCAATATACTCAGCGACGAGGGACTGCTGCTGGCAAGCAGTGTGAAACAGTATCGTGTTTTCCTGGACTTCAGGACTGCCGAGAAGAATGCGGAACGTGCACAGAAAGACCAGTTCCGTAAGGACACTCTGTATAACAATCATCTGGCTGAGTTTGCGCGCCAGATGCACGAGATATTCCCCAAGTATTCGGCACAGGAGTTTGCCAGCCATTATGAGAACGGCTTTAAGGCAAAATCACATTCGTGGCCTCTGCTGCCGGGCGTATCTCGCAACTCGTATCCCATATCATATAACCAATACAAGTCTCTTGCCAAGACTGTCTGGCTCAAACCCAGATATGAGATGTGGTTCTACAGCGCAGAATCCAAGATATCACGTGAGAAACCGTTCGGTACACTTGCAGCCCGTACAATAGGCAGCATGTATGAGGCAAAGGACTCTGCAAGAAATGGTCTGGAGCTGTCATTTGACTCGCTCTTGCGTGGCGTTCCGGGACGCGGACATCAGGAGAAAGTGCAGAACGTAACCCGAATGGTGGCCGATGTTCCACAGATTGACGGCTGTGACGTGCATACCACAATCAACGTGGATATGCAGGATATAGCCGAGGTTGCCCTGCGCAAAGTGATGGATACGCACAATGCCGCTTCGGGTATTGTTGTACTGATGGAGGTCAAGACGGGTGACATCAAGGCTATGGCAAGTCTTACCAAGACGGCTCCCGGTCAGTTTGATGAAATTCAGAACAATGCGGTAAGAGAGATTTATGAGCCGGGTTCAACATTCAAGCCGGTGTCTATGATGGTGGCTTTAGATGACGGCAAGATTTCTCTTACAGACAGCGTATACTGTGAGAATGGCGTATATACCGGATTCGGAGGCTCCCGTATGACCGATTCACATGAATACGGATGGCTGGATGTACCGCATATAATAGCCAACTCAAGCAACATTGGCACCTCCAAACTGATACATGCAGCCTATAAGGAACACCCCGAGGAGTATGTGGATGGTGTTTACAAGACCGGCATCAACACTCATTTTGACATGCAGCTCAAAGGTGTGGCGGCTCCTGTGATAAGGCGTGACGGTTACTGGGATGCAACCCGCCTGCCTTGGATGTCAATAGGTTACAACACGCAACTGCCCGTAATCAATACTCTGGCGTTCTATAACGGTATTGCCAATGGAGGCTGTATGGTCGCTCCCAGACTGGTTTCCGAGGTTACCCGTGACGGCGAGGTGGTGCAGGAGTTCCCGGTTGAGATTGTGCGCCGTCATATGTGTAAGGACGAGACTCTTGTCAAGATAAAGTCCATGCTGGAACTTGTGGTGATTGAAGGTACCGGAAAGAATGCCGGATCAAAATACTTTGCGGTAGCCGGAAAGACCGGTACGGCACAGCTCTCACAGGGCTCGGCAGGCTACAGGGACGGACCGCGCAGGTACATGGTATCGTTCTGCGGTTATTTCCCGGCCGATAATCCGCAGTATTCATGCATAGTGTCAGTGCGTACTGACGGCGGTGCTGCAGGCGGTGCCACATGGGCCGCTCCCGCATTCCATGAGATATCGGAGAAGGTTATGGCCAGTCGTAATCTCAGGGATGTACATGAGGCTTATGATTCAGTGCGGCAGTTTATACCAAAAGTGTTGCCGGGTGATTTGGCTAAGGCCAGCACTGTACTGAAGGGCTTGGGTAAGAAGAATCTGATGCGTAAGATAGACCGCTCGCTGCCCGACAGTATATGGGGAACGGTCAATTCGGATTCGGGAAGGTATGTTATGGATTATGTGGAGTATGCAGCTGATGTTGTACCCGATGTGCGCGGTATGGGAGCATCGGATGCACTCTATCTGTTGGAAAAAATGGGATTCAGGGTGAGCATTGAAGGTGTAGGTAAGGTGAAGAGCCAGGTTCCTGCACGCAATACCCGTTTCCGCAAGGGTGACAAGATACAGTTAACATTATCAATGTGACATATATGGTGACAATTGGAGAACTTGTTTCAGGACTTAAGACCATTCGTATGGTGGGAGATACCGGAGTGGAGGTTACCGATATACAGCTGGATTCACGAAAAGTTGACAAAGGCTGTCTGTTCGTGGCCATGCGCGGTACGACCGTTGATGGTCATCAATTCATACCCAAGGCAATTGAGCTGGGAGCAAAATCGGTTTTGTGTGAGGTTATGCCAGCTGAGACCGTTCCCGGAGTTACATACATTCAGGTACCTGACTGCGAGGATGTGGTAGGCACGGTTGCTACCCGTTTCTTTGGCAATCCCACCGATAAAGTAAAACTGGTGGGTGTGACCGGCACCAACGGCAAGACCACCATCGCCACATTGCTTTACAATATGTTCCGTAAGATGGGCTACAAAGCAGGTTTGCTGTCAACCGTATGCAATTACATTGATGGGGAGCCAATCCCGGCCGATCATACCACACCCGATGCCGTAACGTTGAACCGCCTGTTGGGACGTATGGCCGATGAGGGTTGCAAGTACGTATTCATGGAGTGCAGCTCACATGCCATTGTACAGAAACGCATAGGCGGACTCAAATATGCCGGCGGCATATTCACCAACCTGACACGTGACCATCTGGATTACCATAAGACGGTCGAGAACTACCTTAAGGCCAAGAAGAAGTTCTTTGACGATCTGCCCAAGGACGCTTTCGTAGTTACCAATCTTGATGACAAGAACGGTCTTGTAATGGCGCAGAACACCAAGGCAAAGGTTACCACATACTCCCTGCGCAGCATGAGTGATTTTAAGGGCCGTCTGCTGGAATCGGGCTTTGACGGCATGTTGCTTGAGATAAACGGACGTGAGGTATTCCTTAAGTTCATAGGCAAGTTCAACGCAAGCAACCTGCTGGCTGTTTACGGAACGGCGGTAAATCTGGGTCGTGACCCGATGGAGGTGCTTACCATAATGAGTACGCTGGTTCCGGTAAACGGCAGGTTCGATGCAATACGTTCCCCAAAGGGATTTACAGCCATAGTTGATTACGCACATACTCCCGATGCGCTTACCAATGTGCTCACAACCATTGTTGATGTTCTGGATAAGAAAGGACAGATAATCACGGTGGTGGGTGCCGGCGGTAACCGCGACAAGGGTAAGCGTCCGCTCATGGCAAAGGAGAGTGTCAAGTACAGCGACAGGGTTATAATTACATCCGATAATCCCCGCTTTGAGGAACCTCAGGATATAATCAACGATATGCTGGCAGGTCTTACCAAAGATGATATGCAGAAGGTGATATCAATCGTGGACCGTCGTGAGGCAATACGTACTGCATGCATGATGGCTCAGGCCGGTGATGTGATTCTGGTGGCAGGCAAGGGTCATGAGGATTATCAGGAGATAAAGGGAGTCAAACATCATTTTGACGACCACGAAGTCATACGCGAATGTTTTTAAATAGGGATATAGATGCTTTACGGTCTGTTTGAATACTTCAAGAGAGTGGGGATAGATATTCCCGGCGGAGGCATGTTCAGTTATGTGACATTCAGGGCCATATTTGCGTTGGTGCTGTCACTGATTGTGTCGTGCTGGTTCGGAAGTCATTTCATTGACATGCTTAAACGCAAAAACATTTCCGAAACCCAGCGTGATGAGAAGTTGGATCCCTTTGGCGTGACAAAGAAGGGCGTTCCCACCATGGGAGGCGTAATTATAATCGTAGCCATCCTTATTCCATGCCTTCTCATAGGTGACCTTAAGAATGTCTATATGTGGCTGATGCTTATAACCACCATCATTCTGGGGGTGATAGGTTTCTCTGATGACTATATCAAGACTTTCCGTAAGAACAAGGATGGATTGAACGGATGGCTCAAGGTGGCCGGTCAGTTGGCGTTGGGTCTGATTGTGGGCCTTACGCTCCGATACAGTCCACAGGTTGTGATAAACGAGAAGGTTGAGACCCGCATTGAGAATAACACCGAGATTGTGGTTAAGACTCCCGATGTCAAGTCAACGCGTACCACTATTCCTTTCTTCAAGAACCATAACCTTAACTATGCCGATGCTTTCGGCTGGCTGGGTGACAAGGCTAAATATCCGGCCGGATGGATTTTCTTTGTGCTGCTTACTCTGTTCATTGTGACGGCCGTATCCAACGGTTCGAATTTGAATGACGGCATGGATGGTATGGCGGCAGGAAACAGCGCCATAATAGGTGTTACGTTGGGTATATTGGCTTACGTGTCCAGTAACGTGGTGACCGCGAGTCATTTTGATTTGATGTATGTGCCCGGAAGCCAGGAGGTGGTGGTCTATATGGCTGCCTTTGTTGGAGCTTTGGTGGGTTTCCTGTGGTTCAACTCATATCCGGCCCAGATTTTCATGGGCGATACGGGCAGTCTGACCATCGGCGGTATCATTGCCGTGGCTGCGCTCTGCATACACAAGGAGCTGCTGTTGCCTATATTGTGCGGAGTATTTCTTGTGGAGAGCCTGTCTGTTATATGTCAGCGGTTCTACTATAAGCTGGGAAAACGCAAAGGAGTTCATCAGCGCATATGGAAACGTACCCCCATACATGATCATTTCCGGACAAGCATGGCAAAGGTTCTGGAGGCTGATCCTACCAGCACCGTAAAATTCCAGGGAAATGAGAAAAAACTGCTGTTTGAGACCAAAATAACGCTCAGGACGTGGATTATAAGCATAGGTCTTGCAGCACTTACAATATTGACCTTGAAAATCAGATAATCGAAAATGGCAAAGAAGATTGTAGTATTAGGAGCAGGTGAGAGTGGCACAGGAGCCGCAATATTGGCTAAGGCCAAAGGCTTTGACGTGTTTGTATCGGACTTGTCGGAAATAAAGGAGCATTACCGTAACGAACTGGACCTGCGTGGCATCAAATGGGAGCAGAAGCAGCATACCGAGGAGAAGATCCTTGCTGCCGATGAGGTGATAAAGAGTCCGGGTATTCCCAAGGAGGCTCCAATTATACAGAAACTGATGGCACAGGGTACTCCCATCATATCGGAGATTGAGTTTGCCGGCCGATACACCAACGCCAAGATGATCTGCATAACCGGATCGAACGGAAAGACCACTACCACATCACTCATATACCATATATTCAAGATGGCCGGCATGAACGTGGGCCTGGCCGGTAATATAGGAAGCAGTCTGGCCTGGCAGGTGGCTGAGAAGAACTTTGATTACTATGTGATTGAACTTAGCAGTTTCCAGCTGGATAACATGTATGACTTCAAGGCCGATATCGCCATTCTTATGAACATAACCCCTGATCATTTGGACCGTTATGACCATGAGATGCAGAACTACGTGGACGCCAAGATGAGAGTGATACGTAACCAGACCAAGGATGATGCATTCGTCTATTGGAGCGATGATCCCATAATAACCCGTGAGCTTAAGAAGTATGGTCTGCAGGCAACTTTGTATCCTTTTGCCGAGGCTAAACGTGAGGATCTGGCTGCCTATGTCGAGGATGATACTCTTTACTTTACCAAGCCGTACGCGTTCAATATGGAGCAGGAGTCGCTGTCGCTTACCGGCAAGCACAACCTGTACAACTCCATGGCTGCAGGTATATCGGCTAATATTGCCGGCATCAAGAGCGAGACCATACGTAAGGCTCTGCAGACATTTCAGGGTGTTGAGCACCGCCTGGAGCGCGTGACGAGGGTTAACGGCATTGACTTCATAAATGATTCCAAGGCCACTAATGTCAACAGCTGCTGGTATGCCTTGCAGAGTATGCCTGTAAAGTGCGTGCTGATTCTGGGTGGCAAGGACAAGGGTAATGACTATAACGAGATTGCCGACCTGGTACGCGAAAAGTGCTGCGGTCTGGTATATATGGGCCTTCATAACGAGAAACTGCATGATTTCTTTGACGGATTCGGACTACCTGTGGCTGATGTACAGTCAATGAAGGATGCTGTAGATGCTGCATATAAGATGGCTCATAAGGGTGAAATTGTATTGTTGAGTCCCTGCTGTGCAAGTTTTGACTTGTTCAAGAGTTATGAGGATCGTGGTGACCAGTTCAAAGCATGTGTAAGGGCATTATAATATGAATATGGAGAATACAGAGGACAAACCCGCCCGCAAGCAACTGCTCAACGGAGACCGTACCATCTGGGCAATGGTTTTCGTTTTGTGCGGAATATCTCTGATTGAGGTATTCTCGGCAAGCAGTCGCCTTACGTTCGGCAAGAGCAGTTTTCTGGCGCCAATCATATCGCATACTATTCATCTTGGTATGGGTCTGGTCGGGATGTATCTGGTGCATCTGCTCCACTATAAGTGGTACAGACTGTTCCCGGTATTGCTTGTGCCTCTGTCAATCATATTGTTGGGCTATCTTTCGGTACAGAGCGCCAGCTCATCGGGTGCGGAGCGTTGGATAAATCTGGGTTTCTTCCAACTGCAGCCTTCGGAACTGGGCAAGATAGGTGTCATAATGGCGGTTGCATACTGGCTTTCCAAACTCAAACCTGAGGATGAGTTGAGTCAGTCCAACACGTTCTGGAAAATAATGGGACTGACAGGTCTTGTATGTGCTCTTATAGTTGGTGAGAACCTGTCGACCGCGATTCTGCTGGCCGGTGTGATATTCGTGATGATGATCCTGGGAGGTATATCATGGAGACGTATGCTTACGCTTACCGGATTGGTGGCTGCGGCAGGTATAGTGGCTGTGGTGGTTCTGTTGTTTGTTCCTACCCAGACTATCCGTGATTCAAAGATAATACCTTCGCGTGCCACTACATGGCAGGCTCGTTTGCAGGATTTCTCCCAGACTAAAAACAAACCCAATGCATACGAATATGCCAAACTTGTAGCGCCGGAAAAACCGCAGGAGACTCATGCTAATATTGCAATAGCAACCAGCAACATTCTCGGTAAAGGTCCGGGTAATTCCAATGAGCGTGATTATTTGCAGGAGGCAAGCTGTGACTTCATCTATGCAATCATAATTGAGGAGTTGGGTATGATTGGAGGAATAGTGGTTATGCTGGTGTACGTAATCCTGCTGTTCAGAGTGGGACGTATAGCTACCAAGTGCAAGGAGAAATATCCGGCATATCTGGCCATGGGTCTGGGCATGCTGCTGGGTTTGCAGGCATTCATCAATATGTCGGTCGCAGTGGGCCTGTTCCCGGTTACCGGTCAGCCGCTGCCGCTTATAAGCAAGGGTGGAACATCGGTGCTGATGACAAGCGGATGTATAGGTATGCTTTTGGGAATAAGCAATGCTCTTGACAAGGAGGCCAAGGGAGAGCAGGTGATTGGAACTGAGGCCGATATCCCTGCACCGGTTGACGGTAATGAATCATTTGACGAGAATTAAAAACAAACATATATGGAGGCAAAGCCGAGAATAATAATAAGCGGAGGAGGAACAGGAGGACATATTTTCCCTGCGGTATCAATAGCACATGCAATAAAAGCGCTGAATCCTGAGACCGAGATCCTGTTTGTGGGAGCCGAAGGGCGTATGGAGATGCAGCGTGTTCCGCAGGCGGGATTTGACATAAAAGGACTACCCATTTGCGGATTTGACCGTAAGAATCCCTTCAAGAACATTGTGGTGCTGTTCAAGATTATGCGCAGCCAGATAATGGCCCGTCGCATAATCCGTCAATTCCGGCCAATGGTTGCAGTGGGTGTGGGCGGTTATGCCAGTGGCCCGACATTGCGTATTGCCGGAAAAATGGGCATCCCCACACTGCTTCAGGAACAGAACTCATATGCCGGAGTAACAAATAAGATCCTGGCCAAGAAGGCCAACCGTATTTGTGTGGCATATGACGGTATGGAGCGTTTCTTCCCTGCCGAAAAGATATTGAAGACAGGTAATCCGGTACGTCCTACTTTGACCAAGGGAGGCATGAGCCGTAAGGAGGCCGCTTCAAAAATGGGACTTGATCCCTCCAAGAGGATAGTGCTGATTGTAGGCGGCAGTCTGGGTGCACGTACACTGAACGAGAGTGTAATGGCTAATCTGGATCTGATACGTATGTCAGAAGACGTACAGTTTGTATGGCAGACGGGTAAGTTCTATTTTGAAGAGATGAAGCGTCGTCTTGCAGAGGAACAGCCCGTAGAAAACCTGTTCCCTACAGAGTTTGTACAGGATATGGACCAGGCGTATGCGGCTTGTGACCTTGTGATATCACGTGCAGGTGCCGGTACTATATCGGAACTTTGCCTGCTTGGCAAGCCTGTAATACTGGTTCCGTCCCCCAATGTGGCCGAAGACCATCAGACCAAGAATGCGTTGGCTCTTGCAGACAAGGATGCGGCAATACATATCCGCGATGTCGATGCCCGCAAGGAACTGATTCCTGCGGCAATCGATCTTGTAAAGGATGAGGAGCGTTTGGGGCAGCTGCATGAAAATATACTCAAGTTGGCTATGTATGACTCTGCCGAGATAATCGCCCACGAGGTTCTGAAGCTGGCCGGTTACGGTAGCGGATCGCTTAAGCTTGATGATATAAAGTCTGTCTATTTCGTAGGTGCGGGAGGTATAGGCATGAGTGCTCTTGTACGTTACTTCCTGGCCCGCGGTTGCAAGGTGGGCGGTTATGACAGGACATCGACCGATTTGACATCGGCTCTGATAAAGGAGGGTGCCAAGATAGGTTTCGAGGATGATATTGACAAAGTGGATGCTTGTTTCAAGGATTCAGCATCAACTCTTGTGGTATACACTCCGGCTATTCCTGCTGACAATCATATATTGCGCTGGTTTAATATACATTGTTTTGATGTGCAGAAGCGTGCTCAGGTGTTGGGCACTCTGACCCGTTCACTGGATGGTTTGTGCGTAGCCGGAACTCACGGCAAGACCACCACATCGTCAATGATAGCACATATACTGGACGGAACCCCTGAAGGGTGCAATGCATTCCTGGGAGGAATACTCAAGAATATAGGCAGTAATCTGATGATATCGAACAAGAGCCGCCGCGTGGTGATTGAGGCCGACGAGTTTGACCGCTCGTTCCATCATCTGACTCCGTTGCGTTCAGTCATTACAGCCGTTGATGCCGATCATTTGGATATATACGGAACATATGATGCATATGTGGAGAGCTTCCGTAAATATACATCGCTGATAAAGCCGGGTGGCGATCTGATACTCCATGTGGGTTTGGCCGACAAGATAATGCCACAGTTGCAGAAAGGAGTGAACCTTTATACTTACGGACTTGATGAAGGTTATTTCCATGCAGCCAACATAAAAATTGGTAACGGAGAACTCAGGTTTGACTATGTTTCGCCTCTGGGTAGCATAGCCGATGTGGAGTTAGGCGTTCCTATTCCTATCAATGTGGAGAATGCGATTGCAGCCATGGCTATGGCGCAGCTGAGTGGTGCATCGGATGATGTGATACGTGAGCGTATTGCTTCATTCCGCGGTTGTGACCGCCGGTTTGACTTCCATGTCAAGACTCCGAAGAGGGTTTATCTGAGTGATTACGCACACCATCCCGAAGAGATTCGTCAGTGCGCCCTTTCACTGCGTAAGCTCTATGCCGACCGAAAACTGACATGCATATTCCAACCTCATTTGTATACCCGTACTAGGGATTTCTACAATGAGTTTGCCGACAGCCTCTCGCTGTTTGATGAGGTTTGGCTGTTGGAGATTTATCCGGCCCGTGAGCAACCCATTCCGGGTGTTACCAGCGCCCTGTTGTCAGAGAATATGAAACCGGGGGTGTGCAAGGGTATCATCTCCAGGAATCAGGTACCCGAACTGGTAAAATCAATTAAGGATAATATCGAGGTTCTGGTGACTTTGGGAGCAGGTGACCTGGAGGATTATGTTGAAACCATAACTGAAATACTTAAATAAAGGTGGTAAAGAAGATTCTGTCCATATTCTCTGTGCTTCTGCTGGCGGGATATCTGGCCTATTCCGTCATTGCCATGACTGACAGACATGAGGATACCCGTGTGTGCCGAGGCGTGGATCTGCATATCACGGATAGTCTTCATTTTGACTTGATAGACGAGAATATGATACTAACCCTACTTCAGGAGCATTCAATTGATCCTGTAGGGTTACCGTTGGATGGAATTGACCTGGAGAAAGTGGAGGCGACTTTGCTGTTGCATCCTTTGGTGGGAAAGGTTCAATGCTACAAGACCGGAGGAGACATGCTTCGCATTAATATCTCAAGCAAGGTTCCGTTGGTGCGTGTCATGAACAACCGTGGTCAGGATTTCTATGTGGACAGTAAGGGCGAGATCCTTTCGCAGCATTCCCTTGCAGTGCAGTTGCCGGTGGCAACGGGATACATTGACCGCAGGTTTGCATCGGAAGAACTGTTAAGGGTGGTACGTGCCATAGACAGGTCGGAATTCTGGAAGGCACAGGTGGAGCAGATAAACGTCACCAAAGACGGTCAGATTGAACTTGTTCCCAGAGTGGGTGAACACCTGCTGATCCTGGGAGCGGCCGATGATGTTGAGGGTAAGTTGGAGCGCTTGATGAACTTCTATGAGAAGGGCCTGGATAACATAGGTTGGAACAAGTATCGCTCCATAAGTGTAGCCTATGCAGGTCAGGTTGTATGCAAAAAACGTAAATAAGATAGATGGAAAACGACAAAGTAATTGTTGCCATTGAGCTTGGTTCATCCAAGATCTCGGGTGTGGCCGGTCAGATAATGACCGATGGTTCGCTCAAGGTGCTGGCATATGCCGGGGTACCTTCTTCATCATGCATAAGGCATGGCGCGGTTTATAATCTGAACCAGACGGCGAATGCCATCGCGGATGTGGTGGGCAGGCTTGATACGATCTTATCCACCAAGATTGAGAAGGTTTATGTGGGTTATAATGCGAAAGGACTGAAATCCGTAATCAGTAGGGTGGAACATCAGTTTGATGAGGAAACAGTGGTGAGCCAGGAGGTTATCGATGATATGTTCCAGCAGTGCAGCGAGATAGAGTATGAGGGTTATGTTAACCTGTTTCAGGAATCGCAGGAGTATGTAGTCGACAACAAGCGCGGCACCGAGACCGACCCTATGGGTGTGGCTTGCCGTTCACTTGAGGGTAACTACCTTAACATACTGCTAAAGAAACAGGTGGCCGATTATATAGGCCAGTGTTTCATGACAGCACAGGTGGATATTGTGGACGGTTATGTAGCCCCGATGGTTCAGGCTGAAGCCGTACTTACGGATGATGACCGTCATCAGGGATGCGCTCTGGTGGATTACGGAGCCGACACTACTACGGTATCGGTCTATAAGAACGGTTTACTGCGCTATCTGCGGGTCATTCCGCTGGGAAGTGCGTTGATAACACGTGACTTGTCGGCCATCCTTAAGATAGAGCCGGAACAGGCTGAACAGCTTAAATGCACCTACGGACTCTGTAACCTGATAGGCAACCAGGATAATTCAGAGACCATAGTGCTTAATGATAAGAAGATATCGCTTAATGAGATAGGTGAGATAATCGAGGCCCGTAATGAGGAGATAATACGTAACGTAAACAACCAGATAAAGTTATCGGGTTACAGCGATGTGCTTTATGCGGGCATAGTGCTTACCGGAGGCGGTTCGCAGTTGCGTCAGCTTGACCAGGCGTTCAAGGACATGATGCCTTCGATGCGTCAGCCGCGCATTGCTACGGAGCCGGCCTGTGGCGTAACATGGAACGAGCCGCGTTGGAAACGTGGGGATGGTTCGCAGTTGGCGCTGCTCTCCGTAATGGCCAAGGGAGATGAGAACTGCTGTGAGCTCAAGCCTATGGATGAGATAGATAAGATGGCTCCCGAGGATCAGGACAAGGTGGTGCAGCAGAGCCTGTTTACCGATGAGGGAGAGAGTGCCCAGGACGAGCGTGACCGCAAGGAACAGGAGGAGCGTGACCGTAAAGAGCAGGAAGCAATAAAGACCGAAGAGGCTAAAAAAGAGGAGGAACCTGTTAAAAGCGGAGTAAAAAAGAACAATGTGTTCAAACGCTGGTATGACAGCTTTATGAATATGGGTGAGAACTTCTTTGACGACAAGGATATCAAGTGATTATGAACCAGGATATTAGAGACTTTGAAGAGAACGGGATCCTTCCGTTTGATTTTCCAACCGAATCGCGTAAGATAATCAAGGTTATCGGTGTAGGCGGCGGTGGCGGCAACGCGGTAAAGAACATGTATCGCGAGGGCATTCATGATGTGGTGTTCGTGATTGCCAATACAGACCAGCAGGCTTTGGCTGATTCTGACATCCCTATAAAACTTCAACTGGGTCGTCAGACGACCAACGGACTCGGTGCCGGCAATGATCCTGAAGTAGCGCGAAAGGCGGCAGAGGAGAGTATTGAAGAGATAAAGGCTCAGTTCAAGGACGACACCCAGATGGTGTTTATAACTGCCGGTATGGGTGGCGGTACGGGAACCGGTGCTGCTCCTGTAATTGCAAAATGTGCCAAAGAGTGCGGGATGCTTACAGTGGGTATAGTGACTATCCCCTTCAAGTTTGAGATGCGTCCCAAGATAAAGCAGGCACTTAAGGGCGTGCGCGAGATGTCGCAACATGTTGACGCCCTGCTTGTGATCAGCAACGAGAAACTGCTTGAGATATATCCTGACAAGAGCGTGGCAACCGGATTCAAGCATGTTGATGAGACTCTTACTACTGCAACCAAGAGTATCGCGGAGCTTATCACCTGCCGTGGCATAATCAACCTTGATTTCCGTGATGTAAAGAAGATACTGAGCAAGGGTGGAGTTGCCATCATGAGTACCGGTGTCGCAAAGGGTGAGAATCGTGTAAACCAGGCGTTCGATGCTGCACTGAAATCCCCGCTCCTTTACAATAATGATATACATAAGTCCAAGAAAATCCTGTTCAACATATATCAGAGTACGCAGGCCGAACATCAGCTTATGCTTGATGAGATGAATGAAGTGCGTCACTTCATGGATAAGTTTGAGGACAAGAACATAGAGGTTATCTGGGGTCTTGCAAATGACGATACGCTTACCGATGAGGTTAAGATTACGGTTCTTGCTACCGGATTCGGAATGGAAAGCATCCCGATGATGGAAGATGAGGAAGAGACGGACCGTGTTATTGAGGATATGTACGGAGGCCGTATCAATAAGCGTCAGCTTTATTTGTATGATATGTCTGATGCCGATCTTGACAACGATGCCTTGATAGATGCGATAGAGGCATCGCCTTCTTATCTGCGCAACTCAGTGGGTTTGGCGGAAATCAAGGCTCTTCGTGCTTAACTGAAAACCGTCTCAAGAACCTCTATTGATTTGAGTATCGGGAAAGAGGGTACGTGCAGACGGAAATAGGTGTTTAGAGCATTCAGCAGCATGACGCGTTCCTGACCGGTCAGGGGCGCGTCTTTTATGTCATTATAGCTGCTTCCCATAAGGAGGTGCAGTTTATATGAGAGCTCGGCCGGTATGAATTCGGTATGCTTCGGTAATAAAGGACTGAAGCACCCGTCGCGCATATCCAACACACATCCGGGCGTATATTCGTCGGCATTGGGGCATATGCCTATGTAATGGGCCGTACCTATCATGAATGCCAAATGGAAATTGGCATAGGCACCCTGTGGAGCGTTGTCAAACCATTGGAGTGATTCGGTAAGGAAACGGTATAATCCGGGATTGTTCTGCTCGTCACGGAGTGCATAAGTGAGGAATTCCGACAGAAAAAGCGATACGGCACTTTTCAGCGGGTTGGAGGATATGTCCTTGTAGGGAAATGAATTCTTGGCATCTTTGATGTGATGCAGGTTTTCGTTGGGCACGTAATCGGCTTGGAAGTCCAGATGGGTGAGTGGCTGGAGCAACGTATTGCGGGAGACGTTCTTTCCGGATCTTGACATGAACCAGATGAACGCAACCATGCCGTGCGTGCGTGTGAATATGCGCGCTACACTGCTGCGGTCATTATGCCTTACGGCACCTATGAGTATTCCTTGCTCGGCCTGCCACATGGTTCCTGTCAGTTCAGTGGAACAAAAATAGACAATAATAATCAGAACGGCGCAAGGGTCTTAAGATTCTAAAAATTTTAGAGAGAAAGTTTGCCGTTTGGAAAAATGTAACTACTTTTGCATCCGCTTTATAGGGCAGCCTCTATAGGCTTACCAAAAAGGATGGCGCGTTCGTATATCGGCTAGTACTCAAGATTTTCATTCTTGCAAGATGAGTTCGACTCTCATACGCGCTACAAGTAAGTAAAATAACGAAATTAAAAAGTTTTATAATGGCAAACCACAAATCAGCCTTGAAGGCTATCAGAAAGAGCGAGAAGAGAAGACTTCACAACCGTTATTATGCAAAGACCATGCGTAATGCAGTTCGTCAGCTTCGCGCCATGACCAACAAGGAGGAGGCCGCTGCAACCTATCCTAAGGTTCAGAAGATGTTGGACAAGCTGGCTAAGACCAAGCTCATCCACAAGAACAAGGCCGCTAACCTCAAGTCAAAGCTCTGCGCTCACATCGCTAAGCTCGCTTAATACAATAGGGATAGTCCCCTTTGTGTGATCAGGTCAAAAAAATAGGTTGGTTCCGTAGAACCAACCTTTATTTTTTACCCACACAAAGGGGACTGTCCCTATTGTGTGCTTTTACGCATCAATGTTCGCGTACGTCGCGTTTCGTTCGATGAATTCTCGGCGGGTACCTACGTCCTCACCCATCAGCATTGAGAAGATGCGGTCAGCCTCGGCTGCATCCTGGATGTGAACCTGCTTGAGCAGACGGTTCTCGGGGTTCATAGTGGTTTCCCAGAGCTGCTCGGGGTTCATCTCACCCAGACCTTTGTAGCGCTGTGTAATGATGTTCTGCTCCAATCCGCCGCCATATTGGTCAATAAAGCGTTGACGCTGCACATCGTCATAGCAGAACTCCTTGACCTTGCCCTTGGTGCAGAGGTAGAGAGGAGGTGTGGCTATGTAAAGATGCCCGTTCTCGATCAGTTCCGGCATGTAGCGGAAGAACAGAGTCATGATAAGTGTGTCGATGTGCGAACCATCGACATCGGCATCGGTCATTATGATTACCTTATAATAACGGAGTTTCTCGTAATTGGCTGCCTTTGAGTCATCGGGATTGAGGCCGAAACGTACGCCCAAAGCCTGGATGATATTATTGACCTCCTCATGATCGAATGCCTTGTGCCACATTACGCGCTCCACGTTGAATATCTTACCGCGGATAGGCAGAATGGCCTGGGTGTGACGGTCACGACCCTGCTTGGCGCTGCCGCCTGCAGAGTCACCCTCGACAATGAAGAGCTCGCAGTTGGCGGGATCCTTGTCGGAGCAGTCGGCCAGCTTACCGGGAAGTCCGCTGCCTGAGAGCGGGCTCTTGCGCTGCACGCTCTCACGAGCCTTGCGGGCTGCTACGCGTGCCTGGGCTGCCAGAATGACCTTATCGACAATCAGCTTGGCCTCCTTGGGGTGCTCCTCAAGATAGAATGTAAGAGCCTCGCCTACGGCTTGCTGTACGGCACCTGCAACCTCGGAGTTGCCAAGTTTGGTCTTTGTCTGACCCTCAAACTGAGGCTCGGCAACCTTGACTGAGATTACGGCCGTGAGACCTTCACGGAAGTCCTCACCCTCAATTTCGACCTTGGCTTTCTCAAGGAACTTGTTGTCATCGGCGTACTTTTTAAGGGTACGGGTGAGTGCGGTGCGGAAACCTACCAGATGAGTACCGCCTTCTATGGTGTTGATGTTGTTTACGAATGAGCGGATGGTCTCCTTGTACTCCGTATTGTAAAGGATTGCAACCTCAATGGGTACGCCCTGCTTCTCTGTATTCAGGTAGATGGGCTCCTGAATAAGATGAACGCGGTTCTCATCAATGTAGGCCACAAACTCCTTGAGGCCCTCGTTTGAGAAGAATGTGTCTTTCTTGGGCTCGCCCTCTTCCATTACGCGGAAATCAGTAAGCGTTATTCTGAGACCGGCATTCAGGAACGCAAGCTCGTGCAGACGCGCGGCCAGGATATCGTATTTATATTCAGTTGTGGTGAAAATCGATCCGTCGGGCCAGAATGTCTGACGGGTACCGTTGATATCGGTTGTGCCGACACATTCAACACCGGTCACCGGCTTGCCGCACGAATATTCCTGGCGGTAAACCTTACCGTCACGGAAGACTTCGGTGATCATCTTGGTTGAGAGGGCGTTAACGCACGATACGCCTACGCCGTGCAGACCGCCTGATACTTTATACGATCCCTTGTCGAACTTACCTCCGGCATGAAGTACGGTCATTACGACCTCCAGTGCTGATTTATGCTCCTTGGGATGCATGTCGACCGGGATGCCTCGACCGTTATCCTGAACGGTTATTGAACCGTCCTTGTTGATGGCAACCTCAATGTGCGTGCAGTAGCCCGCCATGGATTCATCAATGGAGTTATCGACTACCTCATAAACCAAGTGGTGCAGACCCTTTTCGCTGATGTCACCTATGTACATTGCAGGGCGTTTACGCACTGCTTCCAGACCTTCCAGCACCTGTATGTTCTGCGCTGAATAGTTGGCCTGCCCGTTGTTGATCTCGTCTGTCATTTTATGCATTTTAAAACATACAAAGATAACAAAAAAGGTTCATACCACATTGTTTAAAAATAATAATTTTATAGCAGTTTTCTACAAGTATTATAGGGGATTACGCGTGCGTTTCGAATGCTTTTTGTATTTTTGCCCAATGAAACGGGATATTCCGTATAAAAATACAAAAAATCATGAATTCGAAAGTACCAGTAGGTAAGAAGATCCGCTCTTTGAGAGAGTCGAAACAGATGGAAATTGAAGTGCTGGCCGAGCGCGCACAGCTTTCTGTAGAACAAGTAAAGGCAATTGAATCCGACGGTCCCCTGCCGGGTTTGGCTCCTCTAATCAAGATTGCCCGTGTTCTAGGTGTCCGTCTGGGTACTTTCCTGGATGATCAGCAGAGTGTTGGTGCGGTTGTAAGCCGTGCCCAGGATGAGCGTGAGAGCGTTAGGTTCTCAAACCATGCTGCCGAAGGTCATGAAAACATGATTTATCACTCCCTGTCAGAAGGTAAGGATAACCGTCATCTGGAGCCTTTCGTAATTGATATCCTTCCCGAGCAGAATCCCAAATACGATCTTTCGACCCATGAAGGCGAGGAGTTTATCTATGTGCTGGATGGTCAGGTTGAAATAAACTATGGCAAGAACACATATGTCCTTGAGAAGGGTGACAGCATCTACTACGATTCAATAGTCAAACACCATGTTCACGGCTACAACGGCCAGAAGGCGCGCATACTTGCAGTCGTTTACACTCCTATCTGATAAATATGTACCAGTTATCGGAAAGAACGCTGGGCGACTGGCTTGAGCATTGGGCTCAGACAACGCCTGACAAAGAATATATAGTCTATTCGGACCGCGACCTCCGTTTTACCTGGAAGCAGTTCAACGAGAGGGTTGATGATATGGCACGCGGCCTTATTGCCATTGGCGTAACCAAGGGTACTCATGTGGGCCTTTGGGCTCAGAACGTGCCCGACTGGCTTACGTTCCTGTATGCCTGTGCCAAGATAGGTGCCGTGTGCATCACGGTAAACACCAATTACAAACAGAACGAGTTGGAGTACCTTTGCAAGGACTCCGATATGCATACCCTCTGCCTTACTGACGGCACCTGGGAGAGCAACTACGTTGATATGACCTACACCATGCTGCCTGAGTTGCGCGAATGCCAGCGCGGACATCTGGAGAGCAAGCGTTTTCCCAAGCTCAAGAATGTGGTTTATATAGGACAGGAAAAATTCCGTGGTATGTACAATACGGCAGAAATATTGCTGCTGGGTGAAAATACCGATGATGACGAGTTCCTGCGTCTCAGGAAGTCTGTTACCTGTCACGATGTGGTGAACATGCAGTATACTTCGGGTACCACAGGATTCCCCAAGGGAGTCATGCTGACCCACTACAATATCGCAAACGACGGCTTCCTTACGGGAGAGCACATGAAGTTCACCCAGGATGACAAACTTTGCGTATGCGTTCCGTTGTTCCACTGCTTCGGAGTGGTTCTGGCAACCATGAACTGCCTTACACACGGCTGTACCGAGGTCGTGGTTGAGCGTTTTGACCCGCTGGTTACGCTGGCATCGGTCCACAAGGAGCGCTGCACCGCACTGTACGGTGTGCCTACCATGTTCATTGCCGAACTCAACCATCCCATGTTCGATATGTTTGATCTGAGCTGCCTGCGTACAGGTATCATGGCAGGTTCTCTGTGCCCGATAGAACTGATGCGCAAGGTTGAGGAGAAGATGTATCTGCATGTGACCAGCGTATACGGCCTGACCGAGTCTTCACCCGGTATGAGCCAGACCCGCATAGATGATCCCGATGAGGTTCGCTACACTACCGTGGGCCGCGACTACGAGTTTGTGGACGTGAAGGTTCTGGATCCCGAAACCAACAAGGAGGTTCCGGTGGGTGTCCAGGGCGAGATGTGCTGCAAGGGATTCAACGTGATGAAGGGTTACTACAAGAATCCTGAGGCTACCGCCGAGGTTATTGACGAGAACGGCTATCTGCACTCGGGTGACCTTGGCGTGATGGATGAGAACGGCAACTATCGCATAACAGGACGTATCAAGGATATGATCATTCGCGGTGGTGAGAATATCTACCCGCGTGAGATTGAGGAATTCCTGTATCATCTGCCCGGTGTCCGTGATGTTCAGGTGGCAGGCGTTCCCTCTAAGAAATACGGTGAGGAGGTAGGCGCATTCATCATACTGGATGAGGGTGCCAAACTTACCGAGGAGGAGGTCCGTGACTGGTGCCGTGGCAAGATTGCCCGTTACAAGATACCCAAGTACGTGTTCTTTGTCAAGGAGTATCCTCTGACAGGAAGCGGTAAGATACAGAAGTTTAAACTGCGCGAGCTGAGCCTGAAGCTTTGCGAGGAGCAGGGAATAGAGGTTATTTGATATGGAAATCAACGAACAGATCAAACAGATGGCCATGCGTCTGCGCGGATTGCGCGAAGACCTGGAGATGACCGTCGAGGAGGTGGCCCAGAAGTGCGGCATCACCCCCGAGGAGTTGAAGAAATATGAGTCGGGCGAATCGGACATTCCGATGAATTTCCTGTGCAACGCCGCAAATGTCCTGGGTGTTGAGCCTCTGGAACTGTTCTCTGGCGATGCTCCCAACATGACCAGCTATTGGCTTGTCCGCAAGGGTAAGGGCCCGGTCATTGAGCGCCAGAAAGCATATAAATATCAGGCTTTGGCCATGGGATTCAAGCATGCCAAGGCATCCCCGTTCATCGTGACGGTTGATCCCAAGATGGAGAATGAGATGCATCTTAACTCACACGAGGGTCAGGAGTTCAACCTGGTGCTTAAGGGAACGCTGTTCCTGAGCATTGGTGGAAAGGAACTTGTATTGAACCCCGGTGACAGCATATACTTTGATTCGACACAGCCCCATGGAATGAGGGCTCTTAACGGCGAACCCGCAAGGTTCTTGGCCATCATATTCTAAGCCTTAAGATGTTAGAGAAATACCTAAAGAAAGTTGATTTTGACTCTCTGGAAGATTTCCAGAAGAATTTTGAGATAATAGTTCCGGACAATTTCAATTTCGGCTACGATGTAGTCGATGAGTGGGCGCGTACCAATCCTGATAAGCTGGCTCTTCTGTGGACCAATGACGAAGGGGCCGAGGTACGTTACACATTTGCGGACATAAAGCGCAAATCGGACCAGGTTGCATCATTTTACCAGACGCTGGGCATAGGTCGCGGCGACTGCGTGATGATGATGCTCAAGCGCCGTGCCGAGTTCTGGTTCTCAATCGTGGCTCTGCACAAGTTGGGCGCCGTGGCAATCCCCGCTACTCATCTGCTCACTCCTAAAGACCTTATCTACAGGGCCAATTCCGCACAGATCAAGATGATTGTATCGGCCGATGAGCCCATCATGATACAGCATGTGAACGACTGCCTCAAGGATGCACGTTCAGTAAAGGTGCTGGTGGCAACCGGTTCATATTGCGAGGGTAACTGGCACAGCATGGACGAGGGTATGAAAAACGCACCCGAATTCGTGCGTCCGGCTCATGTCAACGACAATCACGACATATCACTGCTCTATTTCACATCCGGTTCAAGCGGCAACCCCAAGATGGTGGCTCACAATTTCCTATATCCGCTGGGTCATATCGTTACCGCAAAGTACTGGCACAACGTGAATGAGAACAGCCTACATCTTACCGTTGCCGATACCGGTTGGGGCAAGGCCGTATGGGGTAAGCTTTACGGGCAGTGGCTGTCAGGCGCTGCAGTGTTCGTGTATGACCACGAGAAGTTCACTCCCGCCAACATACTGGCTGCAATGGCCAAGTATCATGTCACGTCATTCTGCGCTCCTCCCACAATCTACCGCTATCTGATTCGTGAGGATTTGAGCCAGTATGACCTGAGCGCACTCAAGTACTGCACCACTGCAGGCGAGCCGCTCAATCCCAGCGTATTTGAATTCTGGAAGGAGCATACAGGTCTTGACATTCATGAGGGATTCGGTCAGACCGAGACTGCAATGACCATAGGTACATTCCCCTGGATGAAACCCAAGCCGGGTTCACTGGGTGTGCCCAATCCTGCATATGACATGGACCTTCTCACAAACGACGGACGCTCAGCCGAAGACGGTGAGAGCGGTGAGATAATCCTGCATACCGATAAGCGTCTGCCTCTGGGCCTGTTTGAGGAGTATTACCATAACCCTGAACTTACCAAGACCGTACATGACAACGGCATATATCATACCGGCGATGTGGCATGGCGTGACGGTGACGGTTATTACTGGTTCGTGGGCCGTACCGATGACGTGATCAAGAGCTCGGGTTACCGTATAGGACCGTTCGAGGTTGAGAGCGCCCTGATGACTCACCCGGCTGTAGTTGAGTGCGCCGTAACCGGTGTGCCCGATGAGGTTCGCGGACAGGTGGTCAAGGCAACAATCATTCTGGCCAAGGAGTATAAGGACCTGCCCGACAAGGAGGATCTTATCAAAGACATCCAGAACCACGTCAAGAAAGTATCGGCTCCCTACAAATACCCTCGCGTAGTGGAATTCGTAGAAGAACTTCCCAAAACCATCAGCGGTAAGATCAAGCGCGTCGAAATCCGCAACAAGGACGCTGAAGCAGCGAAATAAAAAAGAAAGGCGTTCCAACCGGAACGCCTTTCTTTTTTATTTGTGAAGTTATTTCACCAGCTCCATGCCAGCCTTGATGGCTTTTTCATTCAGCGGCAGGTATTTCCAGTTGCGCTCCGATACGGAGTGCTTGATACCTTCCATAACGTAATCTACCTGGAGGATGGGGCGTATCTTCATGAACGCGCCAAGCAGGAACATGTTAGCTACCTTGGAGGCATTGATCTTGGCTGCCTCCTCGATGGCCTTGATGGGGTAGATGGTTATGTCGGTGCGAGTGGGCTTGCGGGTGATGGTACTGGGGGTGTAGATGAGTACGCCGCCGGGTTTTACCATCGGCTCGAACTTGTCCATGGACTGCTGGTTCAGTATGATTGCCGTGCTGAACTTCTGCAGGATGGGTGAACTGATTCGGCTGTCGCTCAGGATAACCGTTACGTTGGCTGTACCTCCGCGGATCTCAGGACCGTAGGATGGCATCCATGACACTTCCAGGCCCTGCATAAGACCTGAGTATGCAATTATCTTACCCATTGAGAGGACACCCTGTCCTCCGAATCCGGCTATGATTATCTCTTCTGTCATATTGCTGTGTCTTTTCAGGTTATCTGGGTGCGTTCATATCCATGACGAGCTTGCCGTCAACCTTCATGTCGCCCAGAGGGTATTTCTTGAACATGTTCTCAACCATCCAGTCGTTGGCCTGCTTGGGAGTAAGACCCCAGCCTGAGTTGCAGTTTGATACAACCTCGACGATGGATGTGCCCTTCTTGTCACGCTGGTTCTCAAATGCCTGACGCAGAGCCTTCTTGAGCTTGCGGACATTGGCGGGAGTGTGTACTGAGTGACGTGTAACATAGCACACACCGTCAAGCTGGGCAAGCAGCGGGGTGATGTTGAGGGGATACCCCATGGTCTTTACGTCACGTCCGCGGGGACAGGTGGTGGTCTTCATTCCCTCCAGTGTGGTGGGAGCCATCTGACCTCCGGTCATACCGTAGATGCCGTTGTTGATGAATACTATCACGATGTTCTCACCGCGGTTGCAGGCGTGCATGGTCTCACCTGTACCGATGGCGGCCAGATCACCGTCACCCTGATAGGTGAACACGAACTTGTCGGGCTGCACACGCTTGATACCGGTTGCAACGGCGCATGCGCGGCCATGAGCGGCCTCAACTACATCGAACTTATAGAAGTCATAAAGGAATACGGAGCAGCCTACAGGTGAAATGCCTATTACGTCATGCTCTATTCCCATCTCCTCGATAACCTCGGCAATGGTGCGTACAACAACACCGTGGCCGCAGCCCGGGCAGAAGTTGAACTGTTTCTCGGCCATCAGACGGCTTTTCTGATAGACCAGGTTTTCAGGTTTGATTATATCGTTTACTTCCATTGCCGTGCTTATTTGATATTAAAGTATTCATAGAGAGCGTTCTCAATCTCCTCAGGGGTGGGAACCATACCGCCCAGACGTCCGAAGAAGCCTACGGGTTTGCGGCCCTCAACAGCCAGACGGATATCCTCGATCATCTGACCGGCACTGAGCTCTACCGACATGAGACCCTTTACGCGGTTCTCGTCGGCCAGGGCGCGGATCTGGTCGTAGGGGAAAGGATAGAGAGTGATGGGGCGGAAAAGACCTATCTTGTGGCCTTTGGCGCGAGCCAGCTCTATGCTCTTCTGTGCTATGCGGGCAATGATTCCGAATGCTACGATTACGTATTCGGCATCATCGCACTGTATCATCTCGTAACGGACCTCGTTCTTCTCCATCTCGCGGTATTTCTTCTGAAGACGGATGTTCACCAGCTCATGCTCCTGCGGCAGCAGGTTCAGGGAGGTGATGAAACGGCGTTCCTTGCCCTCGGGCGTGCCGTTAGTAGCCCAGTCGGGATACTCGGTCATACGGGGACGCGGTGCGGGCAGATATATCTTCTCCATCATCTGACCCAGGGCACCGTCGGCCAGGATCATGGTGGGGTTACGGTATTTGAATGCAAGGTCAAATCCCAGTGAAATGAAATCGGCCAATTCCTGAACTGATGAGGGGGCAAGGGTGAGCAGTTTGTAATCACCGTGACCGCCGCCCTTTACGGTCTGGAAATAGTCGGCCTGGCTGGGCTGGATGGTTCCCAGTCCGGGACCTCCGCGTGAAACGTTGATGAGCAGGCAGGGAAGCTCGGCTCCGGCTATGAATGAAATGCCTTCACTCATAAGGCTTATGCCGGGGCTTGACGATGATGTCATTACCCTGTGTCCTGTGGATGCGCCGCCATAGACCATGTTGATGGCGGATACTTCACTCTCGGCCTGGAGTACGGCCATGCCTGTGCGGGCTGTGGCATCGGTCTCCATAAGATACTCCATTACCTCCGTCTGCGGAGTGATGGGATATCCGTAAAAGGCATCGGCGCCGGCGCGTATGGCGGCCTCGGCAATCGCCTCGTTGCCTTTCATAAGTCTCATTTCTCTCTCTTCCATAATTACTCCTCTACTTTTACCCTATAGACCGATATTACTCCGTCAGGGCAGATAATACCGCAGTTGGTGCAACCTATGCATGCCTCGGGGTTGGCCATATAGGCATAGTGGTAACCCTTGCTGTTGACGGCTGTCGACATGCCCAGAACCTGCTTGTCGCAGGTGTAGACACACAACTCACAGCCTTTGCAGCGTTCGTTGTCAACTGTGACGGCACCTCTGATTTTTGCCATGATAATAACTGTTATTGGTATGAATTATTGGTATGATAGTTATCTCGGGGAAAGGGGATCTTCCGTGTGGGCTATCTCTGTGAGATTGATCTCATATATCAGCGTGGAATAACCCGGAATGGTACCATGTACGGACGTTCCGTAGCCCAACTCGTAAGGAATGTAAATCTTCCAGTAATCACCGCAGCGCATATGCATTAAGGCGGTTATGACACCTTCGATAAGCCCGCTGACAGCAAACGATGTGGGTATGTTTACCGATGGGTCGAGATATGAAGTCTTGAAAGACTGGTCAACGACCTGACCATCCGGATAGTAGTCAGTGGGTATGAGACGTGCACGATAGTTGAAGCGTACGCTGTCCGTGTAATTCGGGTTCTCTGTGCCGGTTCCCTGCTCAATGACTCTGCAATAAACATATGAACCGTTTCCGAAAGACTTGTCGGGGTCGAGCGTGTATGACAGAAGTTTGAACAGCTGGCCCGGCTTGGCTTCTTTGGGATCTGTAACGGCCCCGCTGCTTGCCATAAGCTCAAGGTTCAGGTTTTCAATATAATCCGAGTTGCGTTGTTTCCAGTTGGCATGGTCATCAAACTCCTTGGTCTCCTTGCAGGATGAAAAGCCAATGAGGACTACTGACAACAGAACGGATAATATGACTGAAAGACGCTTCATGATCAGAGTGTCTTGAGCACGCTTGTTATCGAAACGGTATCGGAAAGGATGTTGCAGAGGTCTGCAATCTTTACGCGCTGCTGCTCCATGGTGTCACGGTTACGCAGGGTTACGGTCTGATCCTCAAGTGACTGATGGTCAACTGTTACGCAGAACGGGGTGCCGATGGCATCCTGACGGCGGTAACGCTTGCCTATTGAATCCTTCTCGTCATACTGGCAGTTGAAGTGGAACTTGAGGTCGTTCTGGATTGAACGTGCCAGCTCGGGCAGTCCGTCTTTCTTTACCAACGGCAGGATAGCCAGCTTGATGGGTGCCAGAGGTGCGGGCAAGTGCAGGACAACGCGGGTCTCGCCGTTCTCAAGGGCCTGCTCCTCATATGATGCGCACATTACGCTCAGGAACATGCGGTCAACGCCGATTGATGTCTCGATAACGAACGGAGTGTAGCTCTCGTTTGTCTCGGGATCAAAGTACTTGATGCTCTTGCCGCTGTACTTCTCATGCTGTGAGAGGTCAAAGTTGGTGCGGCTGTGGATTCCCTCAACCTCCTTGAATCCGAACGGCATCAGGAACTCGATATCGGTAGCGGCATTGGCGTAGTGAGCCAGCTTGTCATGATCGTGGAAACGGTAGTGGTCTGCGCCGAAGCCCAGAGCCTGATGCCATTTCATGCGGGTCTCCTTCCACTTGGCGAACCAGTCAAGCTCGGTGCCGGGCTTGATGAAGAACTGCATCTCCATCTGCTCGAACTCACGCATGCGGAATATGAACTGGCGGGCTACGATCTCATTACGGAAAGCCTTACCTATCTGGGCAATTCCGAAAGGTATCTTCATGCGGCCGGTCTTCTGCACGTTCAGGTAGTTTACGAATATACCCTGTGCAGTCTCGGGACGCAGATATATCTTCATTGCGCCGTCGGCGGTAGATCCCATCTCGGTCTGGAACATCAGGTTGAACTGACGTACATCGGTCCAGTTTCGGGTGCCGCTTATGGGGCAAACGATACCCTCGTCCAGGATGATCTGCTTGAGCTCGTCCAGATTGCCGTCATTCATGGCCTTCTTGTAACGGTCATGCAGGGCGTCACGCTTGGCTACGTGCTCAAGTACGTTGGCGCTGGTGGCGCGGTACTTGGCCTCGTCGAAGGAATCACCGAAACGCTTGGCAGCCTTGGCAACCTCCTTCTCGATCTTCTCGTCATACTTGGCTATCTGGTCCTCAATCAGAACGTCAGCGCGGTAGCGCTTTTTGGAGTCGCGGTTGTCAATGAGGGGGTCGTTGAATGCGTCGACATGACCTGATGCCTTCCATATGGTGGGGTGCATGAAAATAGAGGAGTCAATACCTACGATATTATCATGCAGCAGTACCATACTCTGCCACCAGTAAGTCTTGATGTTGTTCTTCATTTCAACTCCCAGCTGTCCGTAATCGTAAACAGCTCCGAGTCCGTCATAAATCTCACTTGAGGGGAATACAAAACCGTATTCCTTGCAATGCGCAACGATCTTTTTGAAAACGTCTTCCTGTGCCATAATATGCTATTATGCGAAAATTTCCGCAAAGGTACTCTTTTATTTAATATAAAGGAGGCTCATAATCTTAAAAAAGGGTAATTGGAGACCGATAAGAATGCGTGTGTGCGATTGTTGAAAAGTCAACCCTCAAAAACGGCCAAGTTGAGGCCTGTGAGTTGGGATTTTTCACTGAAAAGCAGTAATTTCGCGTTTGACAAATAAAACCGGACAATGAGCGACGAAATTGAGGATATTGACGAGGAACTTCGTGATACGGAGACAGTAGAGACAGATGAGGGACAGGATGCAGGTCATTCCTCATATCGTCCCGTGACGGATGACAACGGAATGATACGCCATCAGCTTTCGGGTATGTATCAGGGGTGGTTCCTGGATTATGCCTCATATGTTATTCTGGAACGTGCTGTTCCTCATTTTGTTGATGGACTCAAACCCGTACAGAGGCGTATCCTGCACTCCATGAAACGCCTGGATGACGGCCGTTTCAATAAGGTGGCCAACATTGTGGGTCACACCATGCAGTTTCACCCTCACGGCGATGCCTCAATCGGTGACGCACTGGTTCAGATGGGGCAGAAGGACCTGCTTATAGAGTGTCAGGGCAACTGGGGAAATATCCTTACAGGACACCGTGCCGCCGCACCCCGTTACATTGAGGCCCGTCTCTCCAAGTTCGCTCTCGAGACCCTGTTCAATCCCAAGACTACCGAGTGGAAGGCTTCGTATGACGGTCGTAACAAAGAGCCGGTCACACTGCCTGTAAAGTTCCCGTTGTTGCTGGCTCAGGGTGCAGAAGGTATTGCTGTGGGACTGTCCTGCAAGATACTTCCTCACAACTTCAACGAGCTTTGTGATGCTGCCGTGTCATACCTCAGGAAGGAGGAGTTCCATCTCTATCCCGATTTCCAGACAGGCGGTGCCATAGACGTTTCCCGTTACAATGACGGCGAGCGCGGCGGTATGGTGCGAATTCGTGCCAAGATTACGAAAGAAGCTGACAACAAGACACTGGTCATAAACGAGATTCCGTTCGGCGAGAACGTGATGACGCTGTGCGAGTCAATAGTCAAGGCCGGTGAGAAGGGCAAGATAAAGATCCGCAAGGTTGAGAATCTTACTGCCGATAAGGTCGAGATACGTATATCACTGGCGCCCGGTGTATCATCGGACAAGACGATCGATGCCCTGTATGCATTCACCAACTGTGAGGTGAGCATATCGCCCAACTGCTGCGTGATTGATGAGAACAAGCCTCATTTCCTGACGGTCAGCGACGTGCTGCGCAAATCGGTCGACAATACAAAGGAACTGTTGCGCCGCGAGTTGGAGATTGAGCGGAATGAGATAATGGAGCAACTCCATTTTGCTTCACTCGAGAAGATATTCATTGAGGAGCGTATATATAAGGACCGCGAGTTTGAAGAGGCGCCCACCATGGATGCCGCCTGCGAGCATATTGATGACCGCCTGACTCCGTACTACCCGCAAATGATACGTGAGGTGACAAAGGATGATATCCTGAAGCTTATGGAGATCAAGATGGCCCGCATCCTCAAGTTCAACAAGGAGAAGGCCGAGGAGGCTATTGCCAAAATGAAGGCCGACATAGCCCGTATCGACAAGGACCTGAGCAATATGGTTGCAGTCACTATCAGGTGGTTCAACATGCTCAAGGACAAGTACGGTGCACAGTACGAGCGCAAGACCGAGATCAAGAACTTTGACACCATTGTGGCTACAAAGGTGGTCGAGGCCAATCAGAAGCTTTACATAAACCGCGCCGACGGATTCATTGGCATGGAACTCAAGAAGGACGAGTTCGTGTGCAACTGCTCCGACCTGGATGACATCATCCTGTTCTACAAGGATGGCCGTTATAAGGTGGTTAAGGTGGCCGACAAGCTGTTCGTGGGTCAGAATGTGCTGTATCTCGACGTGTTCAAGAAGAATGACAAGCGCACCATATACAATGTGGTATACCGTGACGGACGCAACGGTGCGTACTTTATGAAGCGATTTGCCGCAACCGGTCTGACGCGTGACAAGGAGTATGACCTGACACAGGGTAAGGCCGGTTCAAAGATAATGTACTTCAGTGCCAACCATAACGGTGAGGCCGAGGTTATCAAAATCACCCTCAAACCCAATCCCAAACTCAAGAAGCCTGTATTCGACAAGGATTTCAGCGAGCTTATGATCAAGGGACGTCAGTCCATGGGCAACCTGTTGACCCGCAATGAAGTCAAGAGCATAGGACTCAAGGCTTTGGGATCGTCTACTTTGGGCGGCCGCAAAATATGGTTCGACAAGGATATCCTGCGTCTGGACTTTGACGGGCATGGCGAATATCTGGGTGAGTTTGACAGCGATGACCTGCTGCTTGTGGTTAACTCTGACGGAGAGTATTACACCACCGCTCCCGATGCCAACTGTCACTTTGATGCAGGATTATTGCGCATCGAGAAGTATAATCCGGGTAAGGTTTGGACCGCATTGCTGTTTGATGCGTCACAAAAGGGTTATCTCTACCTCAAGAGGTTCAGCTTTGATCCGTCGGCCAAGCGCATAAATATACTGGGCGAGGAGAAGGGAAGCCGTCTGGTGCTGTTAACGGATACGGTCTATCCGCGTCTGTTGGTTACAATGGGCGGTGCTGACAGTTTCCGTGAGCCTATGGAGGTGGATGCCGAGAGTTTTGTAGGTGTCAAGGGTGTCAAAGCACGCGGACGCAGGGTTACCGCATTCAACGTGAAGGACGTCGAGGAACTGGTGCCGCTGCGCATGCCGGAACCCGAGCCGGAGCCCGTGGAACCCGATCCTGATGAAAATGATAATTCCGCCGATGCGGATGATAATACTGAAAAGGTCGATGACGGACAGTTGTCACTGTTCTAAATCACTGTTTTCATTACTGTTTGCGGTGGTGTTGACTGTGTTGCCTCTGCAGGCTCTTGCCCAGCAGAAGGCTTGGGAACTGCCTGAGTACAAGGAGACGGTCAGCGCAGTTTCATTGGCGGGCGGAACATCGTTTGCACGTGACACTTACCTTTCGGCTTCGCGTTACAGAGGATGGGCCATAGGTCTGGAGAGTGATATATGGACCGGTAACAATCCTGATAAACTCTTCAGATACGGCCGCTCCTACGGAAATGTTTTCTTCAGTCATCTAAAGAACCGTTTCAAAGGCGGTAGCACCCTTGAAGTAGGCGGGGCTTTCCGCCAGGCTTTCCTGTGGCCGGCTGTAGCTTGCAGCCAGTGTGACCTGCTCATCGGCCCGACGGTAATAGGCGAGGGCGGACTGCTGTGGAACCGCCAGTACTCTTCAAACAATCCCGTCACTTTCAATGGTTATCTGGGCGCCGGAGTATGTGTGGACAACACCTTCCGTTTCAGCCTGTGGCGATATCCGATGGCCCTGCAGGCATCGCTCTATCTGCCGCTTGCCGGGTTAGGTTTTGCTCCTGACTATGACCAGACATATTACTATATGTACGAGTACGGCGATTGGGGCAAGACACTGCACTTTATCACTCCTTTCAACAATCCCGCACTTACGCATCAGGTGGCGCTGGTATTGCCGTGCCGCAGCAGCCGTATAAGGATAGGATATTCGTTCGATTACATGCGGAACAGTCTGGGAGGTCACAGCCGTAGCTTGGGCAACGGAATGTTCACCCTGGGTTGTGTTTACAGATTTGAGACAAAAGAGTGGAGTCTATGAACAGGAACCTCAAAAACAGGATATGGGTTTTGGCGGCATTGGTCATGATGCTGCTGCCTGCAGGCTGTTCATGGAATGAAGAGTCACATGACAGGGAGTTTGCCGACACTCCCCAGGGGAATTTCATGGCTCTGTGGACCATAATGGACGAGCGTTACTGTTTCTTTTACCTCAAGAAAGAGCAGTTCGGCGTCGATTGGGATGAGGTCAAGACAAGATATGCCGCGAGCATATCGGACGATATGACCGACAGGTCACTGTTCGAGGTGCTCTGCAACATGATAGGTGAACTGCGTGACGGTCATGTAAACCTGACCAGCGTGTATGACCTGGGCCGTAACTGGTGCTGGAAGACCGACTATCTTGCAAACTATTCAAAGGACCTGCAGACAAAGTATCTGGGCAATGATTACGTAATAGGCGGCAACGGATATTATTACTGCATACTGGATGACAATATAGGTTATCTGGTGGTGGAGAGTTTCGAGTCCGTGATGTCCGACAGCCGTCTGAACGTAATGTTCAACAACATGGCACTCTGCAACGGCCTGATAATCGACATACGCGACAACGGCGGCGGACTGCTGACGGCATCGGAGTCTCTGGCGTCACGCTTTACCGAGAAGAAGGTTACCGTAAGTTACTGCTGTTACAAGACAGGTCCCGGCCATAATGATTTTTCCAGGAGATACAGCAATGAACTCAGCCCCAATGAATATAACCTGAGATGGATCAAACCGGTGGTGTTGCTCACCAACCGCGGCTGTTACAGCAGTGCTAATGACTTCTCACTTATAATGAAGGCATTGGACAATGTGACTCTCATGGGTGATACGACCGGTGGCGGAGGCGGTCTGCCGCTCTCATCGGAGCTTCCCAACGGATGGGTGGTAAGGTTCTCGTCATCCCCCACATTTGATGCCGAAATGAATCATGTGGAGTCAGGTGTGGCACCCGATATCCGTTTGGATATGAAGGATGAGGATATCCTTTCAGGAAAGGATACCTACATTGAAGCTGCACGCAAATATATCAATGACAAATTAGTTAATCCATAATTATATGAAAAGAACACGTCTGTTTATTGTTGCCGTTCTGGTTATGCTACCTGTGATGGCAATGGCCGCAAAAGCCAAAGTTTTGAAAATTGATTTCAAGAATCCTATCGCGGAGCGTAATGTCGGTGGCTCGTCGTTTGACATTATGTCACTGATTCAGGGGACAACATCTTCGGTAACGCTTTTAAGCTATGTCCAGGCTATTGATGCAGCTGCCGATGATAAGAACATAGGTATGATCTATATGACGCCTGAGAATATCTCGGCAGGAACGGCCCAGCTGGAGGAGATTCGTGCCGCCCTGGAGCGTTTCAGGAAATCAGGCAAGCCGATTGTGGCATATTGCAACAATTTCGGAAACGGTTCATATTATATTGCGTCAGTTGCCGACAAGATCATTCTGGATCCGGCATCGGAAAGCATGATAACAGGTCTCAGCTCGCAGATGATATTCCTCAAGGACCTGCTTGACGCCCTGGGCGTTGACGTGCAGCTGATACGTCACGGAAAGTACAAATCTGCCGGTGAGATGTACATTCGCAGTTCTGCCAGTCCCGAGAACCGTCTTCAGAACGAGGTCCTTGTAAACTCAATCTGGAATTCAATGACCAGCCAGATTGCCGCATCACGCGGATTCACTCAGGAGCAGTTCAACGAGTGGGTTGAGAATATGGAAATGTGCCATGCCCAGGAGTATAAGGAGAAGGGTCTTGTCGATGAGACATGGTATAAGGATGAGGTTGAAAATTATCTGTGTGAACAGAACGGTGCAAAAAAGATAAGCGAAGTACAGTTCGTGAAGATAAACAAGTACGCTTCAAAGCTCAAGAAGGGCAGCCGCAAGAACAAGATTGCCATAGTTTATGCCGACGGTGAGATTGTGGACAACGGAGGTGATGCCGATATCGTCGGCACCAAGCTTGCCAATACGTTGCGTAAGGTTCGTGAGGACAAGAAGGTCAAGGCAGTGGTGTTCCGTGTCAATTCTCCGGGTGGAAGCGCTCAGGCATCGGAGGCTATCAGACATGAGCTGCAGCTGCTGCGTGCCGAGAAACCGGTGATAGCAAGTTACGGTAATTATGCCGCATCGGGCGGTTATTGGATATCGGCCGAATCGGACTACATCTTCACGGATTGCAGTACCCTTACCGGTTCGATAGGCGTATTCGGTATGATACCGAGCTTAGGAAATGCCATAAGCAAGAATCTCAAGGTCAATATCGAAACTGTGGGTACCACCTCACACAGCGACATGATGAGTGGTATCCGCAAGCTGAATGAAGCCGAGGTGGCATACGTTCAGAAGCAGATTGAAAAGATATACGACGATTTTACCGGATTGGTTTCAAACGGCCGCGGAATATCCAAGGACAGTGTAGATGCCATCGGTCAGGGTCGCGTATGGGCAGGTTCCGATGCTTTGCGCATTGGATTGGTTGACAGTGAGGGCGGACTTAAGGAGGCTATCGATTATGCCGCCGGCAAGGTTGGCCTGAGTGCCAAGGATTATCGTCTGAGCCTGTATCCGGTTGCAAAGGAGACCTCACTTTTGCAGATGCTTTCAGGCGGAGGAACTGATGACCCGGAGGAGAACCTTACATCAAGCGTGGAAACACAGTCGTTGGTGGATGAGATGTTCCCTGCCATTGCAAGGATGCGTGAGTTGAGAAAAACCACTCTGATGCTTCGCATGGAGGGTATTATGGAAATAAAGTGATGTTTGGCGATTACAGCTAAAACAACTACTTTTGCAGCGCGTTCCGGATTTGGGACGCGCTTTGCTTGCGGGCGTGGCGGAATTGGTAGACGCGCTAGACTTAGGATCTAGTGGTAAATCCCGTGTAGGTTCGAGTCCTATCGCCCGTACCAATAAAAAACAGCCGACCCTTTGGCCGGCTGTTTTTTATTTGGGTTTTGATTAGAACTCGTAAACGAGACCCAGCTTGAGAGCGGTGTCAATACCCAGACCAATCTTGTTCTTGAAAGATTCACCGGGCCAACCACCTACTTCAGGCTCACTCATGTGTGTGAATGACAAACCGTTGCACTTTGCGACAGCTGACCAGTGCTCAGAGAAGTTGTAACGGATACCGGGCTCAACCTTGAAAGCAATTGACCAGAAGTTGTAGCCTGAAGGCGATACGATTGTATAGTCAAAGCCACCCTCTACGAACATGTTGAAATCACCCTCTCTCAGGAATGTATATCTGATGAAGGGAGCAAAGCTGAATGAGAACTCCTGCTGAACGCCGGCACCAACATAGTAGTGGTCGTCAACAATACCAAGCTGTATTCCAAGCTCGATATCATCCTCGATAGCCATACCGAATGCGGGTGAGAAATCCAGGGTCTTTGCACTCTTGTCATTGGTATAAAGTGACAGGTTGTCAAAACCGATTGAACCGCTGAACCAATACTTTGCATTTGCAGTCATGCATGTTGCAATAGCTGCCACGATGAACAAAAATTTTTTCATAATTGTGATTGTAGTTAAGATTGTTAAAATGTATCCTTTTTATTTGTTTGAATGTCCTTCAAATCATCTCCATTCATCCTTTTCGTGGGTCAAAAGTAGGCAACATTTGTTAAAACTGCAAAATAATAGCAAAAAAAACGTATCAATAATTCTCTTTTTAGGACCGAATGTGCATCAATTGTCCGTAATCTTGTTGAATTACGGGATAAAGAATTGAAATATCAGGTATAAGATTGGCCGTATTTTTTTACTTTTGCGGTACTATGACTATAGAGGAGATTTACAGCAGATTCCTGAAGTGCGTGGGAGTTACTACCGATAGTCGCAAGTGCGGTCCGGGCCTTATGTTCCTTGCGCTTAAGGGTGAGCGCTTTGACGGCAATGAATTCGTGCGCGCAGCCCTGGAACAGGGATGTCCGTATGCTGTTATGGACAATGCCGGACTGTATGACTCTTCAGATTCCAGGCTAATCCTTGTCGGCAATGTCCTTGAGACGCTGCAGAAACTTGCGGCATATCATCGTCGCAGACTTGGGACTCCGGTCATAGGAATAACCGGAACCAACGGCAAGACTACAACGAAGGAGCTTACAAATGCCGTGATGTCCACCACCTATAATGTGCTGTGTACGCAGGGTAACTTGAACAACTCAATCGGTGTGCCGCTTACGGTATTGGGTATGAAGCCCAGGCACCAGTATGCCATTGTGGAGATGGGAGCCAGTCACCCCGGTGATATCAGGGAGCTTGTTGAGATAAGCCAGCCTGATTACGGACTGATTACCAATGTGGGTAAAGCCCATTTGCTGGGATTCGGATCGTTTGAGGGCGTAAAGCGCACCAAGGGTGAACTTTATGACTGGCTGCGCGAACACGGCGGTACGGCATTCGTTAACCGTGACAATGAACACTTGCAGCAGATGTGTGCGGGGCTGCCTCTGATAGAATACGGAAAGCCCGGACAGGACGGTCTGCTGGTTGAAGGTGAAGTGCTGGAATGCAACCCGTTCGTGAAGTTCCGCTGGCGCCGACAGGAAGGTGAATGGCATACGGTCCAGACAAGTCTGATAGGCGCTTATAATGTGGATAACGCTCTGGCGGCAATAACAATAGGAATAAGACTTGGAGTATCGGAGGATAAGGCCTCGGCAGCTGTAGCCGGGTATGTACCGCAGAACAACCGCTCGCAGTTGACCAGGACTGAACGTAACAGTCTGGTGGTGGATGCATATAACGCAAATCCCACCAGTATGGCTGCTGCAATAGAGAATTTCAGCATGATGAAGGCTGATAATAAGATGCTTATTCTTGGTGATATGCGTGAATTGGGAGAAGTATCTCAGGCCGAGCACAGGCATATTGTGGAGCTGCTCAGGGAGAACGGTTTTACCGATGTGTGGCTTGTGGGCACAGAGTTTGCCAAAGCCGCAGCCGATTCCGGTTTCAGACTGTTTCCCGGTGTGGAGGAGGTAAACGCTGCTCTGACAACGGAGCCGGTGAGCGGAAAGACAATCCTGATCAAAGGCTCCAACAGTATAGGATTAACCAAAACAATAACCAATTTATAATTATGAAAAAGTTTCTAGCTCTTTTTGCATGTGTTCTTGTTTGCGGCATCATGTCCGCACAGTTGAAAGTTTCCGTAATGGGTGACTCTTATTCAACATTTACGGGTTCAATGCCCAAGTATTACGACACATTCTATCCCAATCAGTTCTGCGGCGTTACCGAGCAGAGCCAGCAGTGGTGGGCTCAGGTTATCGAGAAGAACGGATGGGTACTTGAAAAGAATGACTCATGGTCAGGCAGTACAGTATGTTGCCGCGGCTATAACCACGACGACTATTCAGACCGTGCCTTCGTGACCCGTCTCAACCGCATAGGTGATCCTGACATCCTGTTCATATTCGGCGGAACCAATGATGACTGGACACACGAGCCGTTCGGCGACTACAAGTATTCAAACTGGACCAAAGAGGACCTTTATTTCTATCGTCCGGCATTTGCATATCTGCTTGACAATCTTAAGAAGTTGTATCCTAAGATGAAGATTTACTCTCTCCTGAATGACGGCATGTCAGACAACCTGGGTGAATCGATGAGAGAGATTTGCAAGCACTATAATGTTCCTGTAATTGCTGTTGAGGGAATTGAGAAGCGTATGAATCACCCTACAGCAGCCGGTATGACCAAGATTGCCGAGCAGATTCAGGCTTTCCTGGACGCAGAAAAGAAGTAAGGATCCTTACGGAACATAAAAGTTGAGTATGGCACGGATAATGGGAATCATAAACGTGACTCCGGACTCATTCTGGAGCGGGTCACGTGTGCAGGACAGGAAAACTCTTACAGAGCGTGTCCGGCAGATGATCTCCCAGGGTGCCGATGCCATTGACATAGGTGGTTGCTCCACGCGTCCGGGAGCAGTCCAAGCTACCGCTGAAGAGGAGATGGAACGCCTTGAGTGGGGGCTTGATGCAATCAGGGAGGAGTTTCCTGATATCCTGTTATCGGTTGATACGTACCGTCCGCAAATAGCCGCGCGATGCGTACGGGAGTGGAAGGCGGATATCATCAATGATGTGTACGGCGGCAACTCCGATATGTATCAGGTAGTGGCCGAGACAGGCGCACAGTATGTGCTGACATGGGCTGAACAGGTTCGGAAGAATCCGGTTGAGGAGATGAAGTTGTTTTTTGCCGAGAGACTGATTCAGTTGGAGAATGCGGGGGTGAATGTGATCGGGAAAGTTATCCTGGATCCGGGATACGGGTTCGGGAAGACGCTTGAGCAGAACTATTCCGTATTGGCTCACCAGAACGAACTGAGAACATTCGGGCTTCCTGTTCTGGCGGGACTCTCGCGTAAGTCAATGGCGTGGAAACTCCTCGAAATCACTCCCGATGAGGCTCTGCCGGCAACGGTAGCAATGAATACCGTAGCCATTTTGAATGGTGCCGACTGGCTTCGGGTTCACGATGTACGGGAAGCCGTCCACACGGTGAGAATAATGCAAGCCCTAAGTGACTGCAAATAAATACAATTTGAAAAAATGACTGACTATTTTGTTTCATTCGGAATCAAGGACATTGTTGACGTGGTGTGCGTCTCGCTGCTCCTTTTCTATCTGTACAAACTGATGAAGAGGACCGGTTCACTCAACATGTTCATAGGAATACTGGTTTTCATCCTGGTATGGATTGTGGTGTCGCAGGTTCTCAAGATGCAGTTGCTGGGTGCTGTGATGAACAAGTTGGTCGATGTGGGCGTGCTGGCACTGATAGTGTTGTTTGCCGATGACATACGCCATTTCTTCAGGGATATCGGAACTTCTACACGTACCCGTAAACTCTTCCGTTGGCTCACCAGACGACACAATGGTCTGGAGAATTCTGCCAAATGGGAGCCTGTGGTCAAGGCCTGCGAGAGCATGAGCTACCGAAAGGAGGGGGCTTTGATAGTTATAGGAGAGACCGATGAGTTGCATGATATAATCGCTACCGGAGAAACCGTGAATGCCAATGTCAATCAGCTTCTTATCGAGAATATCTTTTTCAAGAACAGTCCCCTTCATGACGGAGCCATGATAATCGTTGGTGACCGCATAGAGTCGGCGGCATGCATACTGCCTCTTTCGCAGTCCGAGGAGTTGCCCAAGGCATTCGGGTTGCGCCATCGCTCCGCAATGGGAATAGCCGAGAAGACCAATGCCGTTGCTGTGGTGGTATCGGAAGAAACCGGAATAATAACGGTGTTCCATAAAGGTTCGTTCCAGCGGGATATGACGGCCGAAGGGTTGACGCATTTCCTGTCGGAGAATGTCAGATGACATAAACCATATTGTGCCAAACTGTCATAACGGGTGACATATTCAGCCCGCATGGCGGTTTGGCATATTTTTGGTACTATCCCAATTGCCCGATAGGGGGCTTTTGGAAAGCAAACAAATAACTAAAACAACAATAATATGAACATTAAACCATTAGCAGACCGCGTTCTGATACTCCCGGCAGCAGCCGAGGAGAAGACTGTGGGCGGTATCATCATTCCCGACACAGCAAAGGAGAAACCTCTCAAAGGTGAGGTAATTGCAGTAGGTAACGGCACCAAGGATGAGGAGATGATCCTCAAGAAAGGCGATCAGGTGCTTTACGGCAAGTATTCAGGCACTGAGCTTGAAATTGAGGGAGAGAAATATCTGATTATGCGCCAGAGCGATGTTCTGGCTGTGGTTGGCAAATAATAAGGAGATACGATTATGGCAGCAAAAGATATACGTTTCAATACCGATGCCCGTGACCTGATGCGTCAGGGTGTTGATGAGTTGGCAAATGCAGTCAAGGTTACTCTTGGACCTAAGGGCCGCAATGTTATTATCGAGAAGAAGTTCGGTGCTCCCCAGATCACCAAGGACGGTGTTACCGTAGCCAAGGAGATTGAGCTGGCCGACTCATTCAAGAATACCGGTGCACAGCTGGTTAAGTCTGTTGCCTCAAAGACCGGTGAGGATGCAGGTGACGGCACAACAACCGCAACTGTTCTGGCTCAGAGCATCGTAAATGTAGGTCTTAAGAACGTTACCGCAGGTGCCAATCCAATGGATCTGAAGCGCGGTATCGACAAGGCCGTTGCAGCAGTTGTCGAGAATATCAAGAAGCAGTCAAAGGCCGTTGGTGACAACTTTGACAAGATTGAGCAGGTTGCCACCATCTCTGCAAACAACGATGCCGAGATTGGTAAGCACATTGCCGAGGCTATGCAGAAGGTTTCAAAGGACGGTGTTATCACCATCGAGGAGGCTAAGGGCCGTGATACATACATCGACGTTGTCGAGGGTATGCAGTTTGACCGCGGTTACCTGTCATCATACTTTGTAACCGATACCGAGAAGATGAACTGCGTTATGGAGAATCCTCTGATTCTTATCCATGACAAGAAGA
>Ga0265299_10000257_pt1 | contig 70565 bp, 65 predicted proteins | sample AusTroGonzalo_MG_4_FD_193485 | JGI IMG/M metagenome (GOLD analysis project Ga0265299, IMG submission 193485) | Bovine rumen microbial communities from tropical cattle in Woodstock, Queensland, Australia - Gonzalo_02 | ecosystem: Host-associated > Mammals > Digestive system > Stomach > Rumen ... | reverse complement strand
AGACTGCCCAATCTCTAAATGTTTATAACTTTCAAGAGAAAGGAATATCATTCGCGTTCATAGCCAACGACAAGACTGCATACACCGTATTTTTTGATCAAGGTTACCTCTTTACCAAACAGTGACGACTATATCCAGGGCATTTATGCTTTTGTGATTCCGCCGAAATTCGCCAAACTTTGGGTTTGGCGCATCTCTGCCCCGCTGGGAGCTAATTGCCACAAAACGAATACAGCCTGTCAGCTTATGCTGGCAGGCTGATTCATTTTGGCTCCCGCCGAGAAAGTGAGCTAGCTCCCTTCTCGGCGGGAGCACAAAATGAATTGGGGTATCGTGACCGATACCCCAATTCGTTTTGTGATTCCGCCGAGATTCAAACTCGGAACCTTCTGATCCGTAGTCAGATGCTCTATTCAGTTAAGCTACGGAACCATCATTGCTTTCCTAAAAGCGGTGCAAAGATACTGCATTTTTCTAATAATACATACTCCGCACCGCTTTTTTTTAGTTAAATGTGCAATATTTGTAGGCACACTACAAACATGCACCCATAGATTACTGAGCGCGCATAATCTTAGCAGCCTTAACCATGTTGATGAGTGAGGCCTCAGTCTCCTCCCATCCACGAGTCTTAAGACCGCAATCCGGGTTAACCCAGAGCTGCGCCGGATTGATAACCTGCTCAGCCTTACGCAGAAGCTTGACAATCTCATTGATTGACGGGATGCGCGGAGAGTGAATGTCATATACGCCCGGTCCAATCTCATTGGGATACTTGAACTGTGCAAATGCGCCCAACAGGTTCATCTGGCTACGCGCACACTCAATTGTTATGACATCGGCATCCATCAGCGCAATATGCCTGATAATGTCATTGAACTGGCTGTAACACATATGAGTGTGTATCTGAGTGCTGTCCTTTACGCCCGATGCCGATATGCGGAATGCCTCAACAGCCTTGTCCAGGTACTCATCGCGGTCAGCTTTGCGCAATGGCAATCCCTCACGGATGGCGGGCTCATCAATCTGGATCACCTTGATGCCTGCCTTCTCCAGATCAACCACCTCATCACGTATGGCCAGAGCAATCTGCTTCATAGTGACTGCGCGCGGCTGGTCATTACGTACAAAACTCCACTGCAGTATGGTTACAGGGCCTGTAAGCATACCCTTGACAGGCTTGTCGGTCAGGCTCTGGGCATACAGTATCCAGTCAACGGTCATAGCCTGAGGGCGTGACACGTCACCGTAAATCACCGGCGGCTTGACGCAACGGCTGCCATAGCTCTGCACCCATCCGTTCTGGGTAAAGGCAAAGCCACTGAGCTGCTCACCAAAGTACTCAACCATGTCATTGCGCTCGGACTCTCCGTGTACCAGCACATCAAGACCTATCTCTTCCTGAATACGGATGGTACGCTTTATCTCCTCCTTGAGCAGGTCAACATACTGCTCTCTGGTAAGCTCACCCTTCTTGAACTTGCTGCGCCATGAACGTACCTCGGCGGTCTGAGGGAATGAGCCGATGGTTGTTGTGGGGAACGCAGGCAGGTTAAGAGCCTTGCGCTGCTGCTGGATGCGCTCCTGGAACGGGCTCTTGCGCTTGGCATAATCAGGAGTGACTGCTGCCATACGGTTCCTTACAGCCTCGTTATTGGTCAGAGGCGATGTACGGCGGTCCTCAATATCAGCAATATTGCTCTTAAAGGCCTGTATGGAGCTTTCCGATGCAGCACCGCCGGCCAGATCGGCCAAAGTAACAACCTCTGTCACTTTCTGACGGGCAAATGAGAGCCAGCGCTTAACCTGTGCGGGCAATGACTTCTCATTCTTTTCGGCCTCAAGGTCAAAGGGAGAGTGGAGCAGGGAGCAGCTGGTGGATACAAGGATACGATCCTGGCCCAGCTTGTCCTGAACACTCTTTATTATCTCAAGTGAGCTGCGGAAATCATTCTTCCATATGTTACGGCCGTCAACCACACCAAGGCTCAGTTTTGTATCGGCAGGAAGTACCGGGATCACATCCTCCCAGCTCTTGGGCGCACGTACCAGGTCAATATGCAGTATGCTGGCACCAAGCTCTGCAGCAAGGGCGGCGTTATCGGCCAGACCGCCAAAGTAGGTGGTGAGTATTATCTTGAGGCCGGTGCTCTTGCTCAGAGCGGCAAAAGCCTTGCGGTATGCATCCTTTACATCCTGAGTCAGATCAGTGCAGAGAACAGGCTCATCAATCTGGACATACTCGGCACCAAGGCTCTCAAGCTCCTTGAGTATCTCAGTATATACGGGCAGCAGGCTGTCAAGTAGCTCAATACGATTGAATCCTGTCTCTTTCTCCTTACCCAGCTGCAGATAGGTGACAGGACCTACAAGCACGGGCTTGGTCTTGATGCCAAGTTCCAGAGCCTCCTTGAATTCGGCTGCCGCCTTGTTGTAGGTAAGCTTGAACTCCTGGTTCTTTACAAACTCGGGAACAATATAATGGTAGTTGGTGTCAAACCATTTGGTCATCTCCATTGCAGTAACATCAATACCGTTCTTCTGATAGCCGTGAGCCATTGCAAAGTAAAGCTCCAGCAGATCATCCTTGAGGCCGTTGTAACGCTCGGGGATGGCACCCAGGCTCAGGCTCAGGTCAAGTGTCTGGTCATAAAATGAGAAGTCATTGCTGGGAATAAGGTCTATTCCGGCCTCTTTCTGCAGCAACCAGTTGTTGCGGCGTATAAGGGCAGCGGCAGCAAGGAGTTCATCTTTTGTAATCTTGCCGGCCCAGTAAGCCTCCTCGGCTTTCTTTAACTCGCGGTTAACACCCACGCGAGGATAACCTAATACATTTGTTTTAATTGCCATATCAAATAAAATTTTCAATTGTTGTTTCAACGTTTTTGCGGCGCAAAGATATGGCTCCGTTCTATATCATAAAAATATTTTGTGTAATTCAGGAAATTATGCTTAGATTTGCGGTGTAATTGTAAATAAACAATAATAATATTCTGCAATAATTCGATTTCAAGATATGGAAAGCAACTACAAACTGGATGAGACAGATATCCGCATACTGCGTGAACTGCAAAAGAACTCACAACTGACCATCAAGGAACTGGCGGCAAAGATTCACCTGTCACCATCACCAACATTCGAGCGTCAGAAGCGTTTGGAGAGGGAAGGATACATTACCCGTTATATGGCTGTGGTTGATTCTGAGAAAGCCGGCAACGGTATCATGGTGCTCTGCAACATACGTCTTAAGCAGCACTCTGAGGAGATGATACAACAGTTTATTGACGCCGTTCAGGATATTGAGGAGATAACGGAGTGTTTCAATACCAGCGGCGACTATGATTTCCTTATAAAGGTTTACGCGCGTGACATGCAGTCATACCAACGGTTCATGCAGCACAAACTTGGCGCAATGAGCTGTCTGGGAAGTCTGCACAGCGTCTTTGTAATGAGCGAGACCAAGAACACCCACGGTGTTCCGCTCCTTATCTGAATTACTTGTAGAGGAACCTCCTGATAGACATCTTGGGAGTCTTCTCAAACGGAGCCGACTGCAACTCTACCTTGGCAATCTGGCTATATACAGGAAGCTTGCGGTTTGAGGCCAGACGTATGTTCTCCGGAATAGCATCCTTGGCCTCAGGATCAAGCAGAGCCTTGGCAATAGCCTGCTCATCAAGATAAACCAAAGCAACCAGCTTGCCGCCGCGGTCAACAACGACCGACTCCACCACATAATCCTGATTGTTAACCACAGCCTCAATCTCCTCAGGATATATATTCTGGCCAGAGGGGCCCAGAATCATATTCTTGGAGCGTCCGCGGATAAAGATATTACCGTCGGCATCCATGATACCCAGGTCACCGGTCTTGAGCCAGCCGTCCTCAGTAAAGGCATTGGCTGTAGCCTCAGGATTATTGTAGTAACCAATGGTTATGTTCTCACCACGGGCCTGGATCTCGCCTACAATGTTCTGCGGATCCTCCGAGTCAATGCGGACCTGAGCCACATCAACAGGCTTACCGCATGATCCGGGCACATACTTGGTCCAGTGCTCATAGGCAAGCAGCGGGCAGGCCTCGGTCATACCGTATCCAACCAGATAGGGGAACTTGATGCGTTTGAATATGCGCTCAACCTCAGGGTTGAGAGCGGCGCCACCCATGATGAACTCTTCGCAGTTACCACCGAAAGCAGTTACAAGTCCGTCTTTTATCTTCTTGTAAATAATAGAGTTAAGGCCGGGAACCTTAAGCGCAAACTTGATAGCCGGCTTATCAAGCATGGGCTTGATCTTGGACTTGTATATCTTTTCCATTACCAGCGGAACGGTAATGAGCAGATAAGGCTTGACATCGGCAAAAGCTTTCATCAGGGCTGCCGGAGTGGGGGCCTTACCCAACCAGTAGATGGATGTACCGTTACACAGCGGATAGAGGAACTCAATTACAAGACCGTACATATGGGCCATGGGCAGCATGGATACCATCTTGTCACCGGCAGGCACATGACGCTGACTGAAATCAACATTGGCCGAGAAGTTACGGTAGGTAAGCATCACACCCTTGGGATCACCTGTTGAACCCGATGTATAGTTGATGGTTGAAAGCTCGTCCCAGTTATCCGTGGGAAATGAAACGTTGTCAGGACCGAATCCGCCGGGATATTTCTTCTTGAAAAGCTCATCAAGGTTCTTGAAGGCATATTCAATCTTCTTGTCCTTGCAGAAAAGCAGTTCCAAAGTATTCACGTCAAAGACGGCGCGGACATCCGGCATCTCATTTATGTCCATTTTGGACCATTTCTCAGTATCCGTAAACAGAGCGATACTACCTGAATGGTTTACCAGACCCATCACGCTCTCCGGCTTGAAATCGGCCAGGATAGGCACAATTACGGTACCGAACGTGTTCACGGCCAGATATGCAAAGCCCCAACGGGCTCCGTTCTGGGCGCACAACGCTATGCGGTCACCCTTTTTGATGCCTGCATAATCAAATACAATGTGGAAGCGGGCAATTGACCTTGCCATTTCAGCATATGTAAATGACTCACCTCCTATATTGTTCAAAGCAGGTTTATTCCAGAACTTTCGTGTAGCAGCCTGTAGCCTTTCAAGATAATGCGGGTATTTTTCCATTAGTTACCGATGTTATATTTGCAAAAATATCACATTTGGAGGACAAAACACCAAGTTTTTTGTAATTTCGTAACTGAGGACTAACTCTATTTAACATATGAGCAACATACCGGTACATCTTCTTTACACCTTGCTTGGCGTTTTCAGTTTTGTATGCGCCCTTTCAATAGCGATTTTCAAACAGGAAAAAAACAAATGCCACTGGTTGCTTGCGGCCATCCAGATAGTCTGGAGCATACGCATGCTGGTTTATGCGCAGTTGTTCAACCCGGATAAATGCCACATGATATGGACATGGCCCGTTTACATCATCATGAGCATGGCATATACTCCGCTGATATATTTCTTTACCCTTGAACTGGTCAACATAAAGGGCATCACTCGCAAGGACTCCTGCATATTCATACCCATGGCGGTCGTTACGACGGTATTTCTGGTAATATATCTGGGATCCAGTATGGAGAACCTGCGACGTATTCATAACTGTGTTATACTCAATGAAGGAAGCATATCAAACGATGAACTGAAACTCTCCGTAATGGCTTACATATGCTACCATGCGGCACGCACAATAACATTCTGGTTTGAAGCCGGTATCCTGCTGTGGTGCAGTTGGTTCATGAGCAAGTATCAGGAAACCGTCAATGAATACTTTTCATCAAACAACGGCAGGTCTGTAAGCCAGGCGCGTACAATGTCTGTACTTACAGCCATAGGCGTACTGGTGGTATTGTTCAGGGAAGCATTACCTGACTATCAGCAGAGCATGAACCTGAACAAGCTTGTTCTGTTTATGGTCACATTCTTCTACCAGTTGGCATTAACACTGCTTGCGTTCAGCATTGACTACAGCGCTACCGATATACGCCTGATGCTGGAAAAAGGTGACTCAATGCGCCAGGCCAGGACATCGACACCCATCGAGAACCGCCAGGAACTAACCATTTCCAACTGCTGGAAGGACCTGCAGCGGCTTATGGATGAAGAAAAGATATTCCTTGAGCCGGACCTTAACCTGATTGAACTGGCCCAGAGGCTGGGAACCAACCGCACATACCTGTCATTGGCGGTACGTCAGTTCAGCGGCAAGTCGTTCTCAGACTACGTAAACACGGCCCGCATAACGTATGCACAGGAACTGCTGCTTAAAGGTGAATCACCCAAAAACGTGGAATACTCATGCGGATACATAAGCAGTTCCACATTTTACCGTCAGTTCCAGCGCATAGCCGGAGCATCACCGTCAATATGGCTCAAGAGCCATCGTGAAAAACAATCCTGATTTATTCCAGGAACCACTCGTTAGGCATCAGAATACCAAGGGTCACTCCGAACATAAACGGATTTGAGCTTGATGATGAGGCGTCAATAAAGGCGTTGAACTGAACCCTCTGGTACTGTGCCACAAAGTTGAGTTCACCCATTATCTGCATTCCGGTAAGCGGCTTGCCATATGCAGCATTGCCGTTATCGTTTACAATGGGGCGGGTAGGCTGGAACACGTAAGCCTCAGAGCGTACGTGGAAGATGCTGTTTATTACCCAGATAGGCTTGATACCGACAGCCATATATGCGTTGGCTGTAAAATCCGGGTCAAATATGAACTTGCTGTTAGCGGTAGGACGGAACGAACCCGTCTGCATAACGGTAGCCTGATAGTTGCTTGAAAAGTTTCGTGATGAGTAGAAGGCATTCATGAACGTTCCAAGCGTAAAATGCGGTGACATCCTGAAATAGTGCTCGGAGAACAGCTCTATCTGAAGCCATGAACGGTCAACTGAATGGTAATCAGTTGAATACACATTCTGCGGACGGAACAGGTCATTCTCTGTTCCTATGAAAGCGCGGATGGACTCGGATCGTCCGCTGGTAGGATACTGGAATGTATTGAGTGTATTGCCGGTAAACTCCACCGAACCGCCGAATATATTGTGACGGTTGCAGTCATACCTGAAGTCACGCAGATTGACGTTACCGGACTGTGAGTAATAATCCTTATGGTGTGATACTCCCACTGAGAATACGGCCTTGTAATTATTCAGGAACGGACGTGAGAACTTTGCTTTTCCAAAGAATTCAATTGACTTGTTGAGAGCCGGCGAGAACTTATCGGAAGAGAACATGAAAGCCCCCGAATGGAAGTAGTTCATATTGTTATAAGCCAACTGTATGGCAAATGACAACGGAACAGCGATAGGGAGGTCTATGCTGGTTGTAAGCTGCGCATTATTGTATGATCTGCCCAGCTGACCTTCAAACAGATAAGATTCCGATGCCTCACCTATATGGCTGAATGAAACCGACCCGTACAACTGGCTGGAAACGGATGTTGACAAACCGCCGCCCAGACTGAATGTAGGATGGTCATCCATCTTGACGTTCAGGTTCAGAACAAATGATGAGTCCTGTTTCGAGAACTCAGTACTGGGCACAATCTCACTTATTGCACTCTCAGACAGCAGTTTAAAGTAACCGGACTTAAGGTCTTCATAATCAAAGTCGCCCTCATCCGCACGGAATTCTCTCTTGATGTATCTGGCCTGTGCCTGGTTTACGCCCTTTACCTGAACGGAATGGAATACAAGCGGCGGAATCTGTTTCTTGAACTCTCTGCGCCGTGAATTAAGAGCAACCGTATCCATGCGCGCAGTTGTTCTGGACTTGATTGAATCAATCAGCATCATGGTGTTGCGGTATCCCATTTGCGACACTTCATTGATAAGATGGAAATCCAACAGGCTTACGCTGCGCAGGTCAAACTCAACCTTTACTCCAAGGTTGGGATCAAGAGAGTAGTCACTCTTTTGCATGATCATGCTCTCCACCTGACCCATAATGTCAAACTCGTCAGGAATAGTTATCTCCGGCTCACCCGGAGCTACTGCCACTACGCTGCCCACAATAAAGTCCGGGTGGAAATCACGGACCATCACATCTACAGGGAAGTTGTCATAAATGCCTCCGTCATAAGCTATTATGGAGTCAATCCTGATAGGACGGAAAACAAACGGGAATGACATTGAAGCACGTACGGCATCACCTAAGTCACCCTGGGACAATATGATTGAGTTCTTGTTGAACACATCCGATGCCACCGCGCGGAACGGTACCAGCAGATTGTCAAAGTTCTTGTCACATGCAGCAGTCGCTCCGGCAAATACATCCACAAAAGCCAGGTTCATCTGCAAAGGATCAACCACGCTGTTGGACATAGGCCTTATAACCGTCATGGAATCACGGATAGCAATCTGAGCCGATACTAAGCCCGGAGTGGGGGGGCGCTGCTTGAAATAGAACTGATAGGACATATCCTTGCTGCCCATATACCAGTTCTTGAAATCATCGGAACGGATAAGGTCCTCCATCTCATCCGGCGAGTAGCCCATGGCATACAGCGATCCTATTATTGCACCCATGGAGGTACCTGCAATATAGTCAATGGGAATACCGTTTTCTTCAAGGGCACGTATCACTCCGATATGGGCCATACCTTTTGCGCCGCCTCCACTCAGCACCAGACCTACCGTCTGGCCGTCTGCCGGGATGGATGCAAACATGCATATGGTTATCAGTATAATAAAAGCCCTCTTGATCATAACAGGTATCGCCTTGTGTTTTCAAAAATAATAAAAAAAGGGCACCGATGTATCATCAGCGCCCATTTTCATATAAAAAAGTCAGTTATATCAGATAAGTTCCACGCTGCGGCGGATGAATGCAGCCAGGGATTCGCCCTTAAGCATACCGTTCTGGAGCAGTGCAAGGTCTATCAGTTCATGGACAACCTTGTTGCCGGCTGCATAATCCGAGTATATCTTTGATATGTTGTTCTCGGCCTCCGATATCTTGCCGTCAATATCCTTCATCTCATCCTTCTCAGCCTGAGGAACATCCTCATCCTTCTTGCCTTCACGTGCCTTGCGCAGCTCAGCCTGACGCTCCTTGAGTGAGTTAAGCTCATCATCCTGGGGCTTGACCTTGCTGTCACATGCGGCGGCGGCATCATCAAGCACCTTCTTTATAAGCTTATGGTCCTTGTTGAGGATTACGGTGTACATATCGGGCATGTCACCATAGAAATTCATGCCGGGCTGTATGGCGGCCATATCCTTCATACGGCGCATATATTCACTGCAGGTTACCATGACGGGCAGTGATGACTCGCCCAGAGACTGCGCATCGACATGGAAATCGGCCTTTTCAATCTTGGGCATCTGGCTGCTGAACACCTTGGTAAGCATACGCAACTGGCCTGCAGGCAGATCGACAGACTTGGCATCCTCCTTGGCTATCAGGTTGTCAACGGAGTCGCTGTCAACCCTCTGGAAACGACTGTTGGTACCGAATTTCTGCTCCAGCATACCTATTACAGGCACATCCAACTGGTTGTCCATAAGCAGCACGCTGTACCCCTTGTTCTTTGCGGCATCAATATAACCGTACTGTTCCTCGCGGTTGGTGGCGTACAGATAGACAAGACACTTGTTCTTATCGGTCTGGTTCTCCTCAATGAGTTTCTTGTACTCATCAAAAGTAAAGTACTTGCCGTCAGTATCCTTAAAGAGGGCCACCTTCTCCATCTTGGAGTAGAAATCCTCCTCGGTAAGCATGCCGTAGTTGATAAAGAGCTTGACGTCATCCCATTTCTGCTCAAACTCCATGCGGTCATTCTTGAAGATTGATGACAAACGGTCAGCCACCTTCTTGGTTATGTAGCCCGATATCTTCTTGACGTTGGAGTCACTCTGCAGATATGAACGCGATACGTTAAGAGGAATATCCGGTGAATCAATCACACCGTGCAGCAGGGTGAGGAAGTCCGGAACGATTCCCTCTACGCTGTCTGTTACGAATACCTGGTTGCAGTAAAGCTGAATGCGGTTCTTCTGCAGATCGAGATTGGTTTTGATCTTGGGGAAATAGAGGATTCCGGTCAGGTGGAACGGAAAATCCACGTTCAGGTGAATCCAGAACAGAGGTTCATCCTGCATAGGGTAGAGCTCGCGGTAAAAGTTCTTGTAATCCTCATCCTTAAGCTCACTGGGAGTCTTTGTCCACAGAGGTTCAACATTATTGATAATATTGTCCTCAGATGTCTCAACCTCCTTACCGTCTTTCCACTCTTTCTTCTTGCCGCAGGCAATCTGGACCGGCAGGAAACGGCAGTATTTCTTGAGCAGGGCCTGAATATTAGCCTCCTGCAGGTACTCCTTGCTGTCATCATCCAGATAAAGGATTATATCGGTACCACGGTCCGTCTTGTCTGAGTCAGAGAGCTGGAATTCAGGTGAACCATCACAACTCCACTTGACAGCCTGAGCACCCTCCTGATATGATTTGGTTATAATCTCCACCTTCTTTGACACCATAAAGGCCGAGTAGAATCCCAGTCCGAAATGACCGATTATGGCATTAGCGTCATTCTTATACTTTTCAAGGAAATCATTGGCACCCGAAAAAGCTATCTGATTTATATATTTGTCTATCTCGGCAGCAGTCATACCGATACCGCGGTCACTTACGGTGATGGTATCCTTGCCTACGGTAACGCGTACCGTCAGGTCGCCCATCTCACCCTTGAAATCACCCTTGGAGGCGTATGTCTTGAGTTTCTGGGTGGCATCAACAGCATTTGACACTATCTCACGCAAGAAAATCTCACGGTCGCTGTAAAGAAACTTTTTGATAACAGGGAAAATGTTTTCGGTCGTTACTCCGATTGTACCTTTCTGCATAGCTATATAGTTTATCTTGATTATTCTGACATGATACAATACAACAAAAATGCCAGCCGGTATTCCGACTGACATTTTGGCTGACGCAGGGTCTTACTGTGACTCTATGTCAAATTATTTACCCTGCAGGGTGACTGCAAGGTCAGTATTATCCTGATTGTTATCTACCGTAAGCGTTGAACCGGCAGGGCAGTCACCGTCAATCATGACCTCGGCCAGTTTATCCTCAACATAGGTCTGTATGGCACGCTTGAGCGGACGTGCGCCGTACTCGCGGCTGTAACCCTTGTCTGCCAGGAATGACTTGGCACCGTCTGTTACGTTCAGAGTGTATCCCATACTCTCCAAGCGGGCGGCAAGCTGTTTGAGTTCAATCTCAACTATACGTCCCACAGCCTCACGGTCAAGCTGGTTAAAGGTTATTATCTCATCAATACGGTTAATGAACTCCGGAGCAAATGATTTGTTCAGAGCCTTGCGTATGATATCCTGACGGGCCATCTCTGTGCCGGTATCGGATGTGCCGAAACCTATTCCGCGGCCATATTCCTGAATCTGGCGCGAGCCCAGGTTTGACGTCATTATTATAATGGTGTTGCGGAAGTCAACCGTACGGCTTTCACTGTCGGTAAGACGTCCCTCATCCATTACCTGCAACAATATGTTGAACACATCCTGATGTGCCTTCTCTATCTCATCCAGAAGAATGATGGAGTAGGGCTTGCGGCGTACTTTCTCAGTAAGCTGACCGCCGTCCTCATAACCCACATATCCCGGAGGAGCACCTACCAGACGTGACACGGCGAATTTCTCCATGAACTCACTCATATCAACACGTATCAGTGCATCAGTGGTACCGAACATCTGCTCGGCCAGCTCCTTGGCAAGCAGAGTCTTACCTACGCCGGTGGGACCCAGGAACAGGAATGACCCTATAGGCTTGTTGGGATTTTTCAAGCCAACGCGACTGCGGCGTATGGCCTTGGCAAGAAGGTCTATTGCCGAATCCTGAGCTATGACCTTTGACTTGAGCACAGGGGCCAGGCCTTTAAGGCGCTCACCCTCCTCACGGGCAATCTTCTGTACCGGAATTCCGCTCATCATCGATACTACGGTAGCAATGCTCTCCTCATCAACTGTCTCCCTATGACTCTTGAGAGACTGCTCCCATTCCTTGCGCATCTGCTCAAGTTCTGCCTCCAGAACCTTTTCCTGATCACGGAAACGGGCGGCAAGTTCAAAGTCCTGACGGGTCACGGCATCATTCTTGCCCTGACGCGTAAAATCTATCTGATGCTCCTTGTCCTCAATCTCCTTAGGGACAGAAAGATTTGACAGATGTGTACGTGAGCCGGCCTCATCCATCACATCAATTGCCTTGTCAGGGAATGAACGGTCGGTGATATACCGCTGCGCCAGAGTGACGCAGGCCTTAAGAGCATCGTCCGTATAAGTAACGCTGTGATGATCCTCATAACGGTCCTTTATATTCTCAAGTATCTGCAGAGTTTCATCAGCCGTAGTAGGCTCAACCAGTATCTTCTGGAAACGGCGCTCAAGCGCTCCGTCCTTCTCAATTGACTTGCGGTATTCATCAACGGTGGTGGCGCCTATGCACTGGACCTCGCCGCGTGAAAGGGCGGGCTTAAGCATATTGGCGGCATCCATGGAGCCCGGTGCAGAACCTGCACCTATTATAGTATGTATCTCGTCTATGAACAATATAATGTCCGGATTTTTCTTCAGTTCCTGAATGATGGACCTGAGTCTCTCCTCAAACTGGCCGCGATACTTGGTACCGGCCACTACGGCAGCCATATCAAGTGACAGCAGACGCTTGCCGAACAGCATGCGGGAAACCTTGCGCTGTACGATACGCTGCGATAGTCCCTCCACAATGGCTGATTTTCCGACACCGGGCTCACCGATAAGTATGGGGTTGTTCTTTTTGCGGCGTGTCAGTATCTGCGCAAGACGCTCAATCTCTTTCTCACGACCCACCACAGGATCAAGCTTGCCTTCAAGAGCAGCCTGCGTCATGTCGGTACTGAAACTGTCAAGCACCGGAGTATTGCTGCCGGACTTGGCCACGGCTGCAGTCTGGCCTGACTTGGGCTTATTCTGGTCCGGCTGGGGTGATGAAGGTACGTCATCATCATCTTCATCATCCTCAGTAAGTCCCATACCCATCTGCACACCGGCGGAACCGTTGTTAAGCAGGTCAAGCAGATGGCGGTAGTCAACGTTATAGTCAGACAGGATGCCCGCAGTACGGCTGGAACGGTCACGTACGATAGCCAGCAGCAGATGCTCGGCCTCAACCTCCTCTTTCTTTTGGAGACGGGCCTCAAGCATGCTGATCTTAAGCAGGCGGGTGACGGCCAGTGAAAGGGCAATCTTTTCTATTGGCACCTTATCGGCATTGGTATCGGTAACAATCTGCTCCGATTCCAGACGCAGGCGCAGATCCAGAAGGTCAACGCCCATGCTTACAAGCAACTCAACGGCCTTGTTCTGACCGTCACGAATCATGCCAAGAAGCAGATGCTCTGCCGTAACTTCAGAGTGGGTAAGACGTTCTGCCTCCTCCTTGGAGAGCGACAGTATTGTATTCAGTTTATCAGATATTCTGTATTCCATCCTTTTTCCGGTACAAAGATAAGCGGTTTTTAAGCTGTTTACACCTTTTGTTTCTGTAAGATATCAACAAATCACGTGCCAACCGCACAGCTCATGCCATAAAGTCCGAAGGAATGTTTTCAACACCTTATTAAAAATACGCGCGCAAAGTTGCTCATGAACTATTTTTTAAGTAATTTTGGGTGCTTAAAAACGGATAGTTCCTTTAAGTATTGTAAAAGCCTTAAAACAACAGAAAATTGGAAAACCAGGACAGAATTATCAGGGTGAACATTGAGGAGGAGATGAAGTCCTCATACATTGATTATTCAATGTCAGTTATCGTAGCCAGAGCTCTCCCGGATGCACGTGACGGCCTCAAGCCGGTTCACCGTCGTATCCTGTACAGCATGATGCGCGACGGTAACACATCTGACAAGGGCTACCGCAAGTCAGCCCGTACGGTAGGTGATGTATTGGGACACTTCCATCCTCATGGAGACTCATCAGTATATGGTGCCCTTGTGCGTCTGGCACAGGAATGGGTGATGCGTTATCCGCTCGTTGACGGACAGGGTAACTTCGGTTCAATAGACGGAGACAGCCCGGCTGCCATGCGTTATACCGAGGTTCGCCTGCGCAAGATAGGCGAGGAGATGATGCAGGACATAAACAAGAACACCGTTGACTTTGTACCCAACTATGACAACAAGGAGGAGGAGCCTACGGTACTTCCCGCATGCATTCCCAACCTGCTGGTGAACGGTTCATCAGGTATCGCCGTAGGTATGGCCACCAACATGCCGCCTCACAACCTGACAGAGGTGCTGAACGGCTGCATGGCTATGGTTGACAACCCCGATATCACGGTTGATGAACTGATGCAGTACATCAAGGCCCCTGATTTCCCCACCGGTGCATACATTTACGGAATAAGCGGCGTACGTGAGGCTTATGAGACAGGCCGCGGCCGCGTGATAATGCGCGCCAAGACTGAAATTGAAGCCGGAGAGCAGCATGACAAGATTGTTGTGACCGAGATTCCTTACGGTGTCAACAAGGCTGAGCTCATCAAGTTCATTGCAGAACTTGTTACGGATAAGAAAATTGAGGGTATCAGCAACGTAAATGACGAGTCGGACCGCGAGGGTATGCGTATCGTCATAGACGTAAAGCGTGACGCCAATGCCGGCGTGGTACTGAACAAGCTGTTCAAGATGACAGCGCTCCAGACATCATTCGGCGTAAACAACATAGCCCTGGTTAAGGGACGTCCCAAATGCCTTAACCTGCGCGACCTTATCAAGTGCTTCATCGAGCACCGCCACGAGGTGGTTATCCGCCGCACCAAGTTCGACCTGGAGGAGGCTAAAAAACGCGCCCACATACTTGAGGGCTTGATCATAGCATCTGACAACATTGACGAGGTAATACAGATAATAAAGAAGGCTCCCACGCCCAATGATGCCATTCAGAACCTCATGGACCGCTTTGGTCTGGATGAGATTCAGGCTAAGGCCATCGTCGATATGCGTCTGCGCCAGCTCACCGGACTCATGCAGGATCAACTTCACGATGAATACAACCAGGTTATGGCCCGTATTCAGGAATTGCAGAGCATTCTTGACGATCCGGAAAAGTGCAAGCAGGTTATCAAGGATGAGATGCAGGCAATCATTGACAAGTACGGCGACGAGCGCAAGACCGAGATTGTATATGCCAGCGAGGAGTTCAATCCTGAGGACTTCTATGCCGATGAGCCCATGATCATAACAATGTCACATCTGGGCTATATCAAGCGTACAGCACTTACAGAGTACCGTCTGCAGGGCAGGGGTGGAGTAGGATCACGCGGAAGCGACAAGCGAGACGAGGATTTTATCGAGCACATATTTACCGCCACCACTCACAACTACATCCTGTTCTTTACACAGAAGGGACGCTGCTACTGGCTCAAGGTTTACGATATCCCGGAGGGCGGCAAGACTTCAAAGGGCCGTGCCATCCAGAACATGCTCAACATTGAGCCGGGTGATGCCGTAAACGCATACATAGCAATCAAGAACCTTAATGATGCCGATTTCACATCAAACCACTATCTGGTATTCTGCACGCAGAACGGTGTTATCAAGAAGACAATCCTTCAGGATTACTCACGTCCGCGTCAGAACGGTATCAACGCCATCAACCTGAATGAGGGTGACAAGGTTATCAACGTACTGCTTACTGACGGCAACAAGGAGATAATCATAGCAAACCGCAACGGTCGTGCCATCCGCTTCAATGAAAGCACCGTACGCGGCATGGGTCGTGTTTCGACCGGTGTACGCGCCATGACTCTTGATGAGGACGGCGAGGATCAGGTAGTAGGCATGATAGCTGTCGATGAGCAGCCCGAGGAGACAATAATGGTTGTATCGGAGCAGGGCTACGGCAAGCGCTCGGAGATTGAGGATTACCGCAAGACCAACCGTGGAGGCAAGGGTGTCAAGACCCTTAACATTACCGACAAGACCGGCAAACTTGTGTCAATCCAGGCTGTTACCGATGACAATGACCTTGTAATCATCAACAAATCCGGTATCACACTGCGTGTAAGCGTATCTGATTTCCGCGTAATGGGTCGTGCCACACAGGGCGTAAGACTGATCAATCTGGAAAAGCGCAATGACCAGATAGGTTCAATCTGCAAGGTTGACAGCGAGCCCGAGGTTCCAGATACTGAGGTAGGGGAGCAGACTCCGGATTCAGTCCCTGAAGCACCTGTAAACGAATAGTTTTTAACAACAATAATTGAAGTATATATTATTAATGTAAAACCAATAACAAATTTTTCAACATGAAGAAACTATTATTTGTTTTGATTGCAGCTCTCGGAATGTCATGCACATCATATGCGCAGATGACAGACAAAGAACTGAAGAAGGCTACCAAAGAGGCTCAGAAGACAATCAAGGAAGCCAGAAACATAATGGATGATCCGGAAGTAACAGACAAGAGACAGGCCAAGAGACTTGTTGATCAGGCCATTAAGAACCCTCTTCTTACTGATTGGTATCAGACTTGGTATCAGGCAGCATGCGTTTACGAGCATTACTTTACCCAGGAGAATATCAAGTCTTACAACAAGGGTGTTGCCTATGATACAATTGCCATGTATGACTATCTTGACAAGATGATATCATATGCGCTCAAGGCTGATTCTCTGGAGCAGATTCCTAATGCAAAGGGTAAGGTAACCAATGAGACCAGAAGCCGTCTGTTCCCGAACCTCGTTTACCGCAACCTCAGCACAATGATCAATGCAGGTGCCCACTATTTCATGCGTGCCAATGATCCCGCCACCGCTTTCAAGATCTTTGACAAGTATTACACAATTGCCAACAGACCTGATTTTGAAGAGTTTAGAAACAGTGACGGCATGTGGACTCAGTACGGAGTAAAGTACACTTATTTCCCTGCACTTGCCGCATTCCAGACTCAGAACTGGGAGAACTGTCTTAAGTATTCACAGATGGCTCAGGAGGATGATGAGTACGGTGAAGACGCCACAGAGTTCATCTGCGAGTGCTACGGAGAGATGGGTGATACCGTAAAATGGCTTGACGCACTTAAGGCCGGCCTTATCAAGTACCCCACAAAGGATTACTATTACAGCAAACTGCTCAACTACTACAATACCAGGAATGATATGGAGCAGATGGAGGCTTTTGTAAAGGAGATGATAGACATTGATCCTGAAAAGCCCTACAACTACTACGTTCTGGGATTCATTGCACAGCAGAACAAGCAGTATGACAAGGCTATCGAGCAGTACAAGCTTGCCATAGAGAAGGACAACACCCTTGGTGACGCATACAACAATCTGGGTCTCTGCATCCTGAGCAAGGCAAATGATTATATGGATGCCAACAGCAAAGTCGATTACCGTACAGCCGCATACAAGAAGGTTCAGCAGACATATGAGGGGTATCTCAAGGAGGCTCTGCCGTATTTTGAGCAGCTCCGTAAGATTGAGCCGGATTCAGTTGCCAAATGGGGAATCTCACTTCAGCAGATTTACTATCTGCTCAAGATGAAGGAAGTTGATGAGATTAATGAAATCCTCAAGGAGAAGGGATTCATTTAATTCAAGACATATCCTTATAATTTAAGAACCTCCGGTTTATTACCGGGGGTTCTTTTGTTATGTAAACATCATATGTGGGGAGGAGTCTCATATTTCCTATTTAACATAATAGTTATTATGCGAAAATTCAAAAAAAGAACCCACGGAATAATTTCCCGTGGGTTTTACCTTGTGTGATTAAAACTTGATTTACTTCTTGTTCTCAGCAATGATTTCAAGAGCACGGTCCAGGACCGTTGTATCATCAAGGACTACGCATCCGCCGTTTGGTCCGGGCTCCTTATGGAAGCCAACAGATGAACCCTGCTTGTAGTCTGTGCCGCCAAAGAAATTCCTGACTGTCTCCACATCGAGATTCAGCTCATCGGCAATTCTGTGGATACTGCCTTCCGGAAGTTGCGCCTTAATCTCGCGCAGTTCATTAAATGTGATTAATCTGGTCATAAGCATTAAAATTAGGTTAGTTTATTATTCTATAATTCTCATATTATGATACTCCCTGTATTATACAGGTTCCAATCATTATTACCGAACAAGTACCGAACAGCACGCACATGAACATAAAAACATCACTACGCATGAATCCTGTACTTGTGTACATGAGATTTGAATCATGGACGGTGTATCTGTCCTTACGCGAAACAAAACGATATATAAAGTATGTCAGGCTTCCTATTATGGCGCCTACAATGGCTCCCACAAGGATATCGCCTACAAAATGTACGCCTAAATATACCCTTATCAATGAGTTGATTATAGCCCATATGCCAACTGAAAGGCTGAACAAACGGTCTCTGACAATCCACATGAACAGGCTTGCAAGGCCGAATGAGTTTGCCGCATGGCCCGAGAAGAACCCGTAACTACCTCCACGATAGCCGTTTACAGTATCAACCATGTTCAGGATATACGGATCCCATGTAGGCCTGAACCTTTGGAACATAGGTTTGAACACAGCTGATGACAACTGGTCACACAGCAGCACCGTAAGCACTACCATGGCAATCACGAACAATAATCTACGGGGATTTATATTCCTAATTAGCAGCAGTATAGCTGCCAAGGCTAGAGGTATCCATACATAAACTGAAGTGTACATATTGGCCACACCGTCCCAGAAAACGGATTCGCTGCCATTAATTGACAGCGTGGCCAATCTGTCTGTCTCTATGAGACCCTGTACTTCAGTCATTCCATACCATGTTAAATGATTTCCATTACATTAACCGGTACCCAACCTGTATTGCCGTCCTCTAATCTTATCTCTACCCACTCTTTCATTGAAGAATCAAGTATCTGCACCTTACGTCCTTCATGAATAATAAACAGGTCTGTTCCGCCACTGCTGGGTGTGCTCTTGACCGTAACGCTCGGTGACATTATTATGGCCGTGTCACGGTTTCGGATATTTCCCATCTGTGTAGTAGCGAAGATAAAAGATAAAATAGAGAAAAGCAAGAAAAATACGCTAAAAGAAAAAGATATTTTTCTGAGACCTCTTTTCTTGGAAAACAGCATCACTCCCACTGCCAAAATGCATAAGACAAAGAAAATGATAGTCATAGCGGCCCATCCGCTTACATCCAGTTTGGAGAGCAGCTGCTTGAACCACACTACTATAAAGAGCTGATTTACAGCATTTACCTTATCAACCGTCTTGGTCCGGGCAAGTTCCAGATTGAACCTCACATCGGGATCGGACGGGTCAATAAGGTACGCACGCTCATAATTCAGTATGGCTTTGGCCACCTCATCGCGCTTGAACCAGCAGTTGCCAAGGTTCATATATAAGGTGGCGTTGGTTCCATTATTCTCTATGAACCATTCATATATGCTGATGGCTTTAAGATAATCACCCTGTATATAGGCGCTGTCGGCATCGGACAGCGAATAGACACGTGACACAGCGGTTGAATCAGCCACAAGGCTCATCATTCCGTCTTCCTGGGCAACCGCCATCAACGGAAACAGACCTAAAACTAATGCAAATATCTTTTTCATAATGATCTTACTTTATGGAGTTTTCAATCTGTCCTATAACGCTGACAGCCTCATCATACAGACGATCCATACGACCGGTATCATCACCGGGAGCGTATCGGGCAAACTCACAGTCATCAAGCAGACCCACAACCTGTCCGGCAAGCTGCTCAGATACGCTGCGTCGCTTGAGTTCCGTTTCAATACTCTCCTTGGAAAGTTTAGCAACAGGAATGGCAAGTTTGTCACCGTAATAACCGTTCATGGCGCGCATCATCTCATCGTAAAACTCATCCTTGCGGCCCTCCTTCATGAGCTTGCGGGCCACCTTAAGACGGCGTGTAGCCACGGAACTGGCTTTCTTGACCTTGAGTTTGGCTGAATTTGCGCTATCGGCAATACGTTTGCGTGATATTACAACCAGCATGCACAGTATAACCAGCGGCAAAGCCATACAGAGCCAGAACAGGAATGATCCAAAGAAACTGCCGCCTGAACGCAGGACCGTAGGAGTGGCATGGAAACGTACATCCTGACCTACAAACTTAAGATCCTCCTTGTTCACGTATGAGACAGATGACTGAGACTCACTTCCCCCCTGCCCTTTGGCTACGTTCAGAGTATATTCGCTTGTCTGAACGGTCTTGTATGTTCCGCTCTTGGGATCAAAATACTGAAACTCAAGTGAAGGTATGGTGTATTGTCCTGCATGACGCGGTATTGCAAGGTACTCAAAAACCTTATTACCGGTCTGGCGGCCACCCTTGATGGAGTATTTGTTCTCAATTTTGGGATCATATACGTCAAAGTCCTGCGGGAACTTGATCTCAGGGGTCTTTATGAGCTTAAGGTTACCGGTACCGGACAGGACCACCCTGACGGTGACAGCGTCATTGGCAGTAACATCAGTGCTACTGATGGTTGAGCTTATGTTGAAGTCACCGACACCTCCGTAGAACGCGCTGCTCTTGCCCTGCGGCAGAGGTTTGACGTTCACCTTTACGCTGCGGGCCACAAGGTCTCTCTTGGCCTCAACCAGACGTGTGGAGTTGAATATCATGTCAAAGATATCGTCACTGGCAGATTCGACACGCTGAGCCACAATGGCTTCAAATGACTCGGACGGTATCTCCAGCTCGCCTGAATGCTGCGGGAACAGCACGAACTGGCTCCATACAAGAGTCTGGTAATTGCGGCCGTTATAGTGCTCAAGGTTAAACTCTTTCTGCTGCGGAAGCTCAACCTCCTGCACATGACAGTTCTTAAGGTCGGGCATCTTTCTGCTAAGGCTGCGCAAGTCAACCTGAGGAAGCTTATACACCTTATATGTAAGCAGAATGGCTTCCTGCTCATAGACATTCACCTTGTCAACGGTTGCAATCATAAACAGTTCATCGCCCTGTGATGATGTGGCCATGGAAGAACTGCCGGACTGCTGTACGGACTGTGCGCTCCCCTGCCCTGCACCTTGTGTCTGTGCTGTCTGATCAGGCGGCAGGACATTGATGGAAAGCTTGTTTGATGTAAGCGTATTGCCTCCTACCTGTATGGTGGCACCGTCCAGATTAATCTGTCCCTCCTCATCGGCCACCACCACAAAAGTATATGTTATTGAGGTCTGCTCTGTGGTCTTGCCGTTGATGGTCTGCATACTGAATGACGATGATTCCCTTGGACCGGTAAGTACCGTCAGGGAGTTCATATCAGGAGCGCGGAACCCCTTTACGCCACGGGTATTGACAGTGTATGTTATCCTGAAACGTTCACCTGCCACTACCGTCCGGGGAGCCTGTCCTGTAAACGAGACATCCTGGGCCACGGCACTTACACCGGCCAGCATGATAAGCATGACCGTCAATAAAAGCCTTACTGTCTTGCGTGATATATTCATATTACCAATCTTTTTCCAACGGTTTCTTGGGTTGAACATTCATGAGACGTTCCTGAACGCGCTCCTGAACTTCTTTCTCATCCTGCATGGCAGCCTGGAGTATCTGCTCGGCATTCTCCTGCGACATATCCTGCTGATCCTCAGGTTGCTGCTGCTGTTGCTGCTGCTGATCCTGTTGCTGATCCTGTTGCTGCTGTTGTTGCTGTTCCTGCTGGTCCTGATTCTGCTGGTCCTGGTCTTGATTCTGCTGCTGCTGTTGTTGCTGCTGTTGCTGCTGCAGCATGCGCTGAGCCAGAATAAGATTATAGCGGGTCTGATCATCAAGCGGGTTATTGCGCAATGCCTGCTTGTAGGATTCAACAGCTTTGTCAAACTGACTGCACATATGGTAAACCACACCTGAGTTATGGTATGTCCTGGCCAGGTCCGTCTTGCAACGCTCCAATTCCCGGCTGTCGGCATCAGGATCATCCATCAGCTCTTTCTTGCGCCGCTCAAGGGCCGATGCGGTCTTGTTATACTGCTCAATGGCCTCATTGGGTTTCTGCTGAGCGGTATATGCGTTACCCAGGTTATATGTACCCTCATAAAGGTCCGGATTTTTGTCCACCGCCTTAAGGTAATTCTCCTCGGCCTTAATGAACAAAGAGTCCCTGAACATACGGTTTCCCTTGCGTATGAACGAACGGTCGGTACGTTGCGCAGATACACCCTGCACCGACACAATCAAAAGCAATAAAAGCAGTATCCTTTTCATTTTTCTTTCTCCTCATCAGTTTTGAACAGGCTGAAATTCCTGAGCCACGGATTACGGCTTTCACAGATAAATATCTCTATCAGGAGAATAACCAGTATAATCCATGCAATTATTCCGAACTGCTCATCATACTCTGTATATACAGTAGTCTCGACATCGGCCTTGGCCAGTTTGTCCATCTCTTTCTGGAGAGCCTTCTCGGCCGCGTTTGAGTTATCGACATAGAAATATGCACCCTTGCCGGCCGATGCTATCCTGCGGCACATATCCTCATCCAGGCGGGTAACCACAAAGTTTCCGTCACGGTCCTTGCGGAACTCTCCGTTGCGGTCACCCGGTATAGGAGATCCCGACGGTGAGCCTACACCCATGACATAAACTACGAATCCCTTGTCGGCAGCAGCCTTTGCCGCCTCTTCGGCGCCACCCTCATGGTTTTCACCGTCCGTAATTACAATTATGGCCTTGCCTACCCCTTCATTTGGAGTAAAACTGCGTGTGGCAAGGTCAATGGCAGCCTTTATATCTGTACCCTGGCGGTTTATCAGTGAAGGTGATATGGTATTGAGGAATACTTTGGCCGATATGAAATCACTGGTTATGGGAAGCTGTACGAATGCATCGCCGGCAAATACAATCAGTCCCAGTTTGTCATCCTTGAACTGGTCAACCAGATTGGATATTATACGCTTGGACTTTTCAAGACGGCTGGGCGTAACATCATCGGCCAGCATCGAGTTGGAGATATCAAGCGCAATGACGGTCTCTATACCCTTGCGCGTAACTGTCTCCTGCTTGGAACCGAACTGCGGTCTGGCCAGCAGTATGCAACTCAAGGCATATGCGGCAAACAGCAGCCAGAACTTAAGGTTGGGACGGCCCTCGGATACATCGGGCATGAGTCTATGAATAAGGTCGGCATCGCCATACTCCGCAAGTTTATGACGGCGGCGTATGTTTGATACTATATGCAGAGCCACCAGCACCGGAACAAGTGCCAGCAGATAAAGATATTCCGGATTAGCGAACTTGAACATTGTTTCTGGTCTTATGCGTTATTACGGTATTGTTCTGAGTATTGTCTGCTTAAGTACTATCGAGAGTAGCAATGACAGCAGCAGAGCAAGCGCAAGCGGCTGATACTGCTCCTGATTCTTGCTGAACTCCTTTACCTGCAGCTTGGTACGCTCCAGTTTGTCAATCTCCTCATAAACCTCCTTGAGCTTGCTGTTGCTGGTGGCGCGGTAGTACTGTCCGCTGGCCGTCTGGGCAATCTGACGGAGTACATTCTCATCAATCTCGACCGCCATGTTCACATACTGCGTGCCGAATGCGCCCTGTACAGGGTACGGAGCTGTACCGTTGGTGCCTACACCAATAGTATAGACCCTGATGCCGAAGCTCTTGGCCATCTCGGCAGCAGTCATCGGCGATATCTCACCGCGGTTGTTTGAACCGTCAGTAAGCAGTATTATTACCTTTGACTTGGCCTGACTGTCCTTAAGTCGGCTTATGGCGTTGGCAAGTCCCATGCCTATTGCGGTTCCGTCCTCAATTATACCCTTGGCTGCAATATCACTGCTTACGTTCTGGAACATATTCAGAAGTACGGAGTGATCAACAGTCATGGGACACTGGGTAAAAGACTCGCCTGCAAATATTGTCAGACCTATGTTATCATTGGGACGACCGTTGATAAACTCAGACGCAACCTGCTTGGCAGCCTCAATACGGTTGGGCTTGAGGTCCTCGGCCAGCATACTGGTTGATACATCCACACATAGCATTATATCTATGCCCTCTATCTCGGTATCCTGCCAGCGGTCCGTTGTCTGCGGACGCGCCAGAATAAGTGACAGCAGCACTATGGCCACCATGTCAAGTATGAACGGAACATGTATGAGATAGTATTTCCAGCTCTTGCGCATCCCCCCGTACATGGATGTGGTAGGTACCGAAAGCGTAGCACGCCTGCGGTTTGCCCTTAACACATACCAAAGCGTACAGGGTATGATGAGAAACATCAAAAGAAGATATGCACTGTTTGCAAATGTCATAATACCAAATGTCAGATCAGGTTATACAATCCTATCACGGTAAGAATCAGGAATACGGCACCCGCTACGGCAAGTATTATTCCGCCTGCAAGGATTGCCATGCGTGCTTCCCTGCTGCGTTTTACCTCCACAACGGTCTCTATCTCCTTAGGCTGAAGTTCCTCCTCCGGCACCTCAACCATAGTATCCTTGACAAAATCAAGAGCGGTTACAAGGTTGCGGTCATTCTCGCCCAGAAGCGGTTTGAACTTGGCAAACTTGGCCATATCGGATGTGCTGAACAAATCGGCGAGTTCCCTCAGTGAATCCTTGCTGCAACTCTCCATAAGATGCTCCAGTATCTCGTCGGATGTCATCTCTGTGGCATTGAACCCGAACCGCTCGTTTATATACTCACGCACCAGGTCCGTGAGCCGTGTGTAATACTCCTTGGCATCCTCCGAGCGCGCACCTCCCGATACCCTGAGTTCCTCTATGCCATCCATCGCCCTGACATGCGCCGGCACTTTGGCCTCAATCTTTATTCTCTTGATTATAGGCTTGTTATTATAGAATGACATAAGCAGCAGAATGCCTACGGTCAATCCTATAGCGGCCAACAGCCACTTTACAGCTACACCTTTTATCTCATACAGACGCAGAGGAGTCCTCAGGTTACCCTTGGGTGGGAAAATATTGTTCTGTTGCTCCTCAGGGATGTCATACGTCATAAAAGCCAATGCCAGACGGTTGGACTGATACTCGTTGCCGTCAACCGTAACAGGAATATAGGGTATGTATATCAGAGCCGAGTCAAAGCATGTCACAATGTAGTTGCGTCTAACGGTCACGGTCTTTCCTTCTTTATCCAGCACGGTATCGGTAGTTACCGGAGGTATTATCTCCAGACCGCGCACAATGGTGTCACGGTATTCCGGAAACTCAACCTTCTGATTGGCGCTGCAGGTAACCTCCACATGCAGTCCGGTCTGCTGCCCTATCCACATCATCATGGAGTCCAGCTCAGCCTTTACCATTACACCGGATTGAGCCTTAACCCCAAATGGCAGCAGAACCAACAATATATACACTAACAGTCTTCTCATAATCAAACAATTAACTCACAACCACGCAGGTATAATGAATTAATCTTCAATTTTCAATTATTTAACTTCGTTCCATGATTTTTGTCGCGACTCGGGATAGAAAGTAAACTTTCTCTCCTCTCACTGCTCCAAAAATTTTCAATTTCGTTTAGCAAACAGTCCCATCAAAGCCTTGACATAATCCTGATCCGTTCTGACCACTACCGAGTCCACACGGCTGCGCGTAAGATAATCCTTGCAACGCAACGTATTCTCCGTAAACCACTTGTGGTGAGCCTCACGTACCGCACGCGATGATGTATCAAGATACATCTCCTGTCCGGTCTCAGAGTCAAGCAGTTTGAGCAGACCCACGTCAGGCAATTCCTCCATACGCCTGTCATAGACCCGTATTGCCACTATGTCGTGCTTACGGTTGGCTATAGAGAGCGCGTTACGGTAATCATGCGAATCTATGAAGTCACTCAGCAGGAATGCTGTACAACGTTTCTTGACAGCACCGGTAAGGAACTCCAACGGAACGTTTATATCAGTGGCGTTACTCTGAGGCTGAAAGTCAAGCAGTTCACGTATCAGGTACAGAATATGCTTGCGACCCTTCTGAGGCGGAATGAACTTCTCAATACGGTCACTGAAGAACAGCAGCCCCACCTTGTCATTGTTTTCAATGGCGGCAAATGCCAGTGTGGCGGCTATCTCGGTAACCATCTCACGTTTCATCATGACCTGAGTGCCGAAGTTAAGACTGTTGGACACGTCAACCATGAGCATGACGGTAAGCTCACGTTCCTCTTCAAAGACCTTTGAGTAGGGCTTGTTCATGCGGGCAGTAACGTTCCAGTCAATATCACGGGGCTCATCACCGTACTGGTACTCACGAACCTCGCTGAATGCCATACCACGCCCTTTGAAGGCAGTATGGTACTGACCGGCAAATATGTTACTGGACAGACCGCGTGTCTTGATCTCAATTTTCCGGACCTTTGCTATCAGTTCACTTGTTTCCATACCAAACTGATTTCAAGTCGGTTACATCAAGGCACTTCAACCTTGTTCAAGATGCGGCTTACAAGTTCATCCTGTGTCACGTTGGTAGCCTCGGCCTCATATGTCAGACCGATGCGGTGACGCAGCACATCATGCGCAATGGCACGTACATCCTCAGGAACTACATAACCGCGACGCTTGATGAATGCGTATGAACGGGCGGCAAGAGCCAGATTGATTGATGCACGCGGTGAACCGCCGAATGATATAAGATCCTTTATATCCTTGAGACCGTACTTGTCCGGATAACGTGTGGCAAACACGATATCGGCAATGTACTGCTCAATCTTTTCATCAAGATAAACCATATCAACAACCTTACGGGCCTCAATTATATCATCGGTGCTCATAATAGGCTTGACGGTTCCAATCTCGTGATGTATCTGCTGATGTATGATCTTTTTCTCCTCCTCAATGCGTGGATAGTCAATAACTGCCTTGAGCATGAAACGGTCCACCTGGGCCTCGGGCAGAGGATAAGTTCCCTCCTGCTCTATCGGGTTCTGGGTGGCCATTACAAGGAAAGGCTTGGGCAGGCTGAATGTCTCACCTCCCAGTGTCACCTGACGCTCCTGCATGGCCTCCAGCAGTGCACTCTGAACCTTGGCAGGAGCACGGTTTATCTCATCGGCCAGGATGAAGTTTGCAAATACCGGGCCCTTCTTGGGCAGGAACTTCTCATCCTTCTGGCTATAGATCATGGTTCCTACAACATCGGCAGGAAGCAGATCGGGAGTAAACTGAATTCTATTGAAACTTGCATCGATAAGTGAGGCAAGAGTCTTGATGGCCAATGTCTTGGCCAGACCGGGGACACCCTCCAGGAGTATGTGTCCGTCCGATAGCAAACCGATAAGTAATGATTCTACTAGATGTTTCTGCCCCACAATGACCTGGTCCATGCCGGCCATAAGATTGGTAACGAAGGCGCTCTGTTTTTCAATGCGCTCATTCAGTTCCCTGATATCAACATTCTCACTCATAAGATTAATATTACAATTGTCCTTTACCATAGGTCTCACAAGGGACCATGGCCCAAATATATGACTATTTGAAAACGGATATGAACTAAAAAGTTTTAAATAGTATTGTTATCAGTTAGCGTTAAACATTATTTTCACTTGTTACCCAATTTAGGTATGTAAATCACACTGCCGGGCTGCATCTTGTTAAAGTTGCTGTAGTTGTTATACTTGGCTATATACGGCCACAGTTTCTTTGAACCGTAGTACTGCAGAGCCAGTATGGTAAGGGTCTCGCCCTTTTGCATGGTGTGGACGGTGAGACGGCCTACAATGCGATAGTTAACAGTATCGGCCTTTGTAAAGAGTGACAGGTCTTTTGCCTGGTCCTCCTTGTTAAGGCTGAAGCTCTGGGTAACCTGCTTGGCGGGCTGTGTCCTGGCGGGATCAGCAGCAGGCTTGGCAGCGGGCTTGGCTTCATCCTTGACCGGCTTAGCCTCCTCCTGGACGGGCTGGACAATCTGGGCGGGCTCAATCTCCTTGGCAGGAGCAGCATTGATTGAGTCTGTCTCCTGGACTGTTACGACCTGCTCCTTACCCGTTATCTCGCTGTCAAATATTGACAGGAGCTTGCAACCTATTACAGGCCACATCAGTATTACTGTAGGAACAAGTACAAGGATTATCGAGAATATCCATATAAGCAACCTGAGCCAGAAGCGTGTACTGCGTTTCTGCGTAACGTCCTTGACCTTTGGCTGGACAGGTTTCGGCTTTTGTCTGGCAGGCGCTTCCATATCCGATATCTCAGCTGCCTGTTCGGCGGTTATCGCAACAGTCTCAAATGCTGAGAACGGCTTGTTGATACGATCCTTAAGATCGGCATCCGGAACGAATGATATCTTTTGGTGTCCGCCGATGGTAAAGCGCTCACCTGTATTTACGTTCACACTCTCGCGATCCTCAATCTGTAGCAGTTTGAACGTACCCAGACCTTTTACCTTTACTACGCCCTCATCAAGCACTCTCTGTGATATGATGTCAAAGAATGACTTTACAAACTGCTCCGAAGCAGCTTTTGACATTCCGCCTGCCTGTGACAACAGTTCGGCAAGCTGTGAAAGATTGATCTTGTTATCCATACCGTTGCCTTATTTGAGTTTTTCCTTAAGAATTGTACTGGGCTTGTACGTGAGCACAAGTTTGGGCGGAACAAGCATACGCACGCCGGTTGTAGGATTAACCGATACACGCTCGTTCTTTTTCTTAACTTCAAGAACACCGAATCCTGAAAGACTGACGCTGTCGCCTTCCTTCCACAGATTCTCCATAACTCCAATCAGACTCTGCACCTGACCGGCTGTCATTTCCGGTGACATCTGGCATTTACCGGACAATTCTGTCAAAAACTGCTTGTTGTTCATTATAGGTTAGTTTAGTTGTTCTCTACTGTTCCGTAAAGGTCAAAGGCATCAGCCTCAGTAACCCTTACATTCACAAAACGGCCTATGGGCAGCTCTGCATCGGCCTTGATGAGCACCTCGGGATCAACCTCCGGCGAGTCATACTCCGTACGGCCTATGTAATAATCGCCCTCCAGCCGGTCTATCATGGTCTTGAATGTCTTACCCACCTTTGATGCGCTTATATCGGCCGATATATCCTGCTGGACACGCATCAGACGGGACAGACGGGCCTGCTTTATATCATCAGACACATCATCCTTGTAGTGCAGCGCCGAGTACGTACCGTCAACCTCACAGTAAGCAAAGGCACCCATGCGCTCAAAACGCTCCTCCTTTACAAAATCAACAAGATGATTGAAATCATCATCGGTCTCACCGGGGAAACCCACCATCAGGGTGGTACGCAAATGTATTCCCGGCACCTCGGCACGTATGCGTGAAAGGAAATCACGGGTCTCATTTGATGTTATATTACGGTGCATGCGTTTAAGGACAGGATCACTGATATGCTGCAGGGCTATATCCATGTACTTGCAGACGTTGTCACGCTCACGCATCACGGGCAGCAGATCCATTGGGAAGTCATTTGGATAGCCGTAATGCAGACGCAGCCACTCCACGCCCTTTAGATCTGACAGACGCTGTACCAGATCGGCCAGAGTATGCCTGTGGTCCGTATCCAGACCGTAATAGGTAAGATCCTGAGCTATGAGCTGTATCTCCTTGACGCCCTTGGCAACAAGCTTGCGGGCCTCATCCAGTATATCCTCCTGGCTACGGGAACGGTAATGACCGGTCATGAGAGGTATGGCACAGTATGAGCAGCCGCGGTTACAGCCCTCGGCTATTTTGAGATAGGCATAATGTGAAGGTGTGGTTATGACGCGGTCATTCTCTATCTCACCATGCCACTTGCGGCCCATCTCCTTGAGAATGCCGCCCCAGTCAAACTTGCCGTACCAACCGTCCACCTCAGGAATCTCAGCCTTGAGTTCACTCATGAACTTCTGTGAGAGGCATCCCATGACGTATATACGGCCTATCTTGCCGGCTTTCTTGAGCTCCGCACACTCCAGGATCATGTTGATTGACTCCTCCTGTGCATCGCCTATAAAACCGCATGTATTGATGACAACTGTTTCAGCGCCAACCTTGTCAGGGTCATGTCTCACCTTGATGCCCTCAGCTCTAAACTGAGCTATAAGTTTCTCAGAATCAACAAGATTCTTAGAACATCCTAAAGTGATTATATCTACGCTTCCAAGTCTCATCTTCAGTCCATTTTAAAGAGAGAATCCACAAACTCGGTCTTGTTGAATACCTGGAGGTTATCTATACCCTCACCCAAACCGACATACTTGACAGGCACCTTGAACTGGTCTGATATGCCTATGACCACACCACCCTTGGCTGTTCCGTCAAGTTTGGTTATGGCCAGTTGCGTAACATGTGTGGCCAGAGTGAACTGCTTGGCCTGTTCAAAGGCATTCTGGCCTGTAGAGCCGTCCAGAACAAGCAGCACATCATCCGGAGCGCCCTCAACCACCTTGTTCATCACGTTACGGATCTTGGTAAGCTCATTCATAAGACCCACCTTGTTGTGCAGACGTCCTGCCGTATCAATAAGCACCACGTCAACACCGTTGGCAACGGCCGAGCTGAGCGTATCAAAAGCCACCGATGCGGGGTCAGAACCCATCTCCTGCCTGATGACAGGCACATCCACCCTGCGGCCCCACTCCTGCAACTGCTCAATGGCCGCTGCACGGAAAGTATCGGCAGCACCAAGCATTACCTTAAGTCCGCGTTTCTTGAACTGGTATGCCAGCTTGCCTATGGTGGTGGTCTTGCCTACTCCGTTGACGCCCACCACAAGTACCACGTAGGGCTTGCGTCCGGCGGGAACGCTGAAAGGCTCAGTATTGTCATCGGGGTTATTCTCCACAAGCAGTGCCGATATCTCATCACGCAATATGTCATTAAGCTCGGACGTACCCATGTACTTGTCACGTGCCACGCGGTCCTGAATGCGCTTGACTATCTTAAGGGTGGTTTCTACGCCTACATCGGACGTAATAAGCACCTCCTCCAGATTATCCAGAACCTCATCGTCAACGGTTGACTTACCTGCAACGGCACGTGCTATCTTTGAAAACACGCTTGTCTTGGTCTTTTCAAGACCTTTGTCCAGGACCTCTTTTTTATCTTTTGAAAAAAACGAAAACAAACCCATAAAAAACATTGGTGAATACGGCATATTCCGGTCCGTACTCAATCTGCAAATTTATATAAATAAGGTGATAAAAACAACAATATACAAAAAAGAAGAGTGGCCCAAAAGGTCACTCTTCAATATAACTGTTCAAGTGTACTGTTACTTGATAGCGTTCTTGAGCTGCTCGTCTGTTACGATCTGCTCGGTGAACATATAGGCACCGGTCTTGGGTGACTTAACCATCTTGATGACCTTGGCCATTGAGACCTTACCCTGACGCAGGGTAGCAACTACTTTCTTTGCCATGGTTTAATACGTATTACTTGATCTCACGATGGATTGTCATCCTCTTGAGAATGGGGTTATACTTCTTAAGTTCCAGTCTCTCAGGAGTGTTCTTCCTGTTCTTGGTGGTAATGTAACGGGAAGTGCCCGGCATACCGCTGTCCTTGTGCTCAGTGCATTCCAGGATAACCTGAACCCTGTTGCCTTTTACTTTCTTTGCCATAGTATGAACTCCTTTCTGTTATTACGCAATGATTCTGATGTCTTTCCAATCGCAATAACCGTTAGCGACTGCCTCCTTAAGGGCGGCATCAAGACCTTTCTTGTTGATGATTCTCAGGCCGGCAGCACTGAGTTTGAGGCTGATCCAGCAGTTCTCCTCAACATAGAAGAACTTCTTTGTGAACAAGTTAACATCAAATGTCCTCTTGGTTCTACGCTTTGAGTGAGAGACATTGTTGCCAACCATTGCCTTCTTTCCGGTGATCTGACAAATTCTTGACATATCTATCTGTTTTTATTCGTTTTTTGCTGTATTCTCAAAACAGGGTGCAAAATAACACATTTTTTTTCATCCCACCAAACAAACTTGCCTTTTTTTCTTTTTTAAGACTATCAGAGACGAGTATTCGAATAGATTGGAACGTCAATGCCGCAAAACTCCCCATCCAGGTACTTGAAATAGCCCGTGCAGGCTATCATCGCGGCGTTATCGGTAGTGTATGAGAACGGAGGTATGAACACCTGCCAGCGGTATCGGCGCGCATGATCCTGAAAAGCCTCACGCAGTCCGGTATTGGCCGATACTCCACCGGCCACCGCAATGCGGTTTATCCCCGTATCCTTGGCTGCCTGACGCAGCTTCTTCATCAGAATCTCCACAATGGTACGCTCCAGCGATGCGCACAGATCCTCCTTGTGATGCTCGATGAAATCAGGGTCTTCCTTGACCCAGTCACGCAGATTATACAGGAACGACGTCTTGAGTCCGCTAAAACTGTAATTGTAACCGGGAATATTGGGCTTGCTGAATGTATAAGCCTTGGGGTTGCCCTGACGTGCCAGACGGTCAATTATAGGACCGCCGGGATAACCGAATCCCATAACCTTTGAGCACTTGTCCATAGCCTCACCGGCCGCATCATCAATGGTCTGGCCCAGGATCTCCATTCTGTTGTATGACTCCACCTTGACAATCTGCGAGTTTCCGCCCGACACAAGAAGACACAGGAACGGAAATTCAGGAGCCGCACTCTCCTCGCCTGGCTTACGGATAAAATGTGCCAGGATATGCCCCTGCAGGTGATTCACCTCAATCATGGGAATATTCAGCGAGCGGGCAAACCCCTTGGCAAACGACACGCCCACCAGGAGCGAGCCCATCAGTCCGGGACCGCGGGTAAAAGCCACCGCACTAAGCTGCGAGGCATCAATTCCCGCCCTTTTCAACGCAGTATCCACCACCGGCACAATGTTCTGCTGATGTGCCCTAGAAGCAAGTTCAGGTACCACACCGCCATACTCCTCATGTACCTTCTGGCTGGCCACCACATTTGACAGCAACTCACCGTTGCGAACCACTGCAGCCGACGTATCATCGCAAGATGACTCAATACCAAGTATATAGATGTCTTTTTCCATTCTTATCCGTTAAATACCGATATGGCGTGCAAAATTAATGCTTTTTCTTCTTATCTTCGCATCCGATTATACATACCACATAAATAATAACGATGATCTGGAACAAAAAGATGGAGTGCATGTCACGTGATGAGATGCGCGAACTCCAGAGCGAGAAACTTAAAAAGATTGTAGCACACGCTTACAACAATTCTCCGTTCTACAAGAAAAGATTTGATGAGCACGGCGTCCGTCCGGAAGACATCAAGAGTATTGACGACATCGTAAAGCTGCCTTTTACAGTCAAGCAGGACCTGCGTGACAATTATCCTTTTGGAATGATGTGTGTTCCCATGACCAACATCCTCAGGCTTCATGCCTCATCGGGAACCACCGGAAAGCCCATTGTTGTAGGTTATACCGATAAGGATCTTGATAACTGGTCAGAGGCAGTAGCACGCTGCTTAACGGCATATGGCCTGGGCAATGACGACATGGTTCAGATTGCCTACGGTTACGGCCTTTTCACCGGCGGTCTGGGCGCCCATGACGGCGTTACCAAGATTGGCGGTACCGTAATCCCAACCAGCAGCGGCAACACCCAGAAACAGTTGCAGCTCATGCAGGACTTTGGCGCCACAGCAGTAGCCTGCACCCCATCCTACGCCCTCTACATGGCCGAGGAGATACGCAAGCAGGGACTTGACATAAACAACTTCAAGCTCAAGGTTGGCATATTCGGTGCAGAGCCCTGGACCGAGGCCATGCGCAAGGAACTTGAGGAAAAACTCCATATCAAGGCATTTGACATATACGGTCTTACAGAGATAAGCGGTCCCGGTGTGGGCGGCGAGTGCGAGTGCCAGAACGGAACCCACCTGTGGGAGGACCTCTACTACCCCGAAATCATAGACCCCGTAACCCTGCAGCCTGTTGAACCCGGCCAGAAGGGCGAGTTGGTATTCACCACCCTTGACAAGTGGGGCATGCCTATGATCCGTTACCGCACACGTGACCTCACCTACCTCATCTATGACAAGTGCGAGTGCGGACGTACCGCAGTGCGTATGGGCAAGATCCTGGGCCGCAGCGATGACATGATGATTATCCGCGGCGTCAACGTATTCCCGTCACAGGTTGAGTCAATCCTGCTTGAATTCCCCGAATACGAGCCATACTTCCTGATTGAGGTTGACCGTATAAACAACACTGATACATTCGATATTCAGGTAGAGGTCAAGCCTGAGTTCTACACCGACCAGGTGAATGAGGTTGTACGTCTGCGCCAGCGCCTCACCTCAAGGATCCAGAGCGTAATCGGCATACAGCCCAACATCAAGATTGTTCAGCCCGGTACCATTGAGCGCTCCACCGGCAAGGCCAAACGCGCCATTGACCACCGCAAATTCGAGTAATAACCTAAAACATTACCTACTATGCTTATCAGACAGATTTCAGTATTCCTTGAGAATGAGAAGGGTAAGTTTGCCGAGATAGCAAGGCTGCTTGGCAATAACGGTATAAACATGAAGGCGTTCACCGTTTCCGAGACACAGGATTTCGGTATTGCCCGCATCATAGTTGAGCGCGACCAGATTGAGCGTGCATTCAACCTCATCAAGTCAAACTCATACGCAGTAACCATGACCCAGGTCGTTTATCTGGAGTGCGCCAACAAGCCCGGAGCTATGGCCGAGGCCATGGAACGTCTGTCAGCCGCCGGCGTATCGGTGGAGTACATGTACGCATTCACTGACTCATCATCTGAGTTCAGCCGCGTAATCATCCGCCCAGATAAGACCGAACTGGCCAACCAGATTATCCAGGAGTTGTAATAATAACACTCGGGCGCATTGAATACACGTTTTTTGTGTATCTTTGCGCCCGAATTCAAGGAAAGATGCCAGAGTGATCGAATGGACCGGACTCGAAATCCGGCGTACGGCCTAGCCGTACCGTGGGTTTGAATCCCACTCTTTCCGCAAAATAAGGCCGCCCGACGGGTGGCCTTATTTTGTGGAAAGAGTGGGATAATATATCCCACATCATTTTAGTTTCCTAACGGAAACGGCGGCCTTCCAGGCCGATTCGGGCCTTCGTCCCGAATTATAACTGCAACTATCATCCTTTTCTGTATTAGCCGCCCGACGGGTGGCCTGTTTTTGTGGAAAGAGCGGGATTCGGTATACCATAAAAGATATAACGATTCTTAACCAAAATTGTGGATAAAAGTATGGAGGTTACTTATAGTAAGAATCGCAGAGTTGTTGTAATTTTGCACCCAGTTAACACAAACACCTATACAATAGCAAATGGGCGGATTTTTTGGAGTCGTCTCTAAGGAGAGATGCGTCAATGATCTTTTTTACGGCACTGACTATCAGTCACATCTTGGAACAAGCCGCGCCGGATTGGTAACATACTGCCAGGATCTGGGATTTAAGCGCAGCATTCACAATCTTGAAAACGATTACTTCAGAAGCAAGTTTGAATCAGAGTTAGACAAGTTCTACGGCAACAGCGGCATAGGCGTAATCAGTGATACCGATGCACAGCCCATGCTAATGAACAGCCATCTTGGCCGATTCGCGCTGGTAACGGTGGCCAAAATCAACAACAAGGAGGAGATATGTGAGAAGCTGCTTAGCGAGAACATGCACCTGAGCGAGTTCAGCAGCGGCAAGATCAACCCCACCGAGCTTGTGGCCCTGCTCATTATAAAAGGTAAGAACTATGTTGAAGGTATTGAGAACGTATTCAACACCATAAAGGGATCATGCTCCATGCTGCTCCTTACCGAGGACGGCATTATTGCAGCCCGCGATGCCTGGGGCCGTACTCCCATTGCACTTGGATGCAAGGACGGCGCCGTAGCAGTCACCACAGAGACAACAGCTTTCCCCAACCTGGGATACAACACAGAGATGTACATGGGCCCGGGACAGATAATAAAGATTACCGAGAACGGTTATGAGGAACTGCGCAAGCCCAACAAGAAGATGCAGATATGCTCTTTCCTGTGGGTCTATTACGGATTCCCCACCAGCTGCTATGAAGGACGCAACGCCGAGGATGTGCGTAACGAACTGGGACGCGCCATGGGACGTGAGGATGATATTGAGGTGGATGGCGCATGCGGTATCCCCGACAGCGGCGTAGGTATGGCCGTAGGTTATGCCGAGGGTCATAAATGCCCATACGTAAGAGCCGTAGCCAAATATACTCCCACCTGGCCCCGTTCATTCATGCCTACCGACCAGTCAAGACGTAATCTGGTGGCCAAGATGAAACTCATATCCAATAAGGCAATACTCAACGGCAAGCGTCTGGTGTTCTGCGATGACAGCATAGTACGCGGCACACAGCTTAAAGACAACTCACATGAGTTCTATGAGTCCGGCGTCAAGGCCGCCCACATGCGCATATCATGCCCTCCCCTAATCTACGGATGCCCGTTCATAAACTACTCAGCCAGCAAGAATGAGCTGGAGCTTATAAGCCGTCGTGTCATCAAGGACTTTGAGGGTGAGAATCCCAGTCAGGAGACACTGCGCAAGTATGCCACCACAGGCACACCTGAGTATGACAAGATGGTTAAGGAGATTGCCAAGCGTCTGCAGCTTACCACACTCAAGTTCTCATCAATTGAGGCACTTGTAAAGGCCATCGGACTGCCTAAGGAGCGCATTTGCACCCACTGTTTTGACGGCAGTTCATTCTATACTCTTGAAGAGCAGAACGAGCAGTAATAATATCAAAGCATCTTTTCCAGGACGGCAACCGCATGGGTTATGTCGTCCTGGAATTTCTTATGGTCTTTAAGGAAATCTGCACGGCCACCGGACAGGAGAGTCAGGAGTTCAGGATTGATATCATCGGCATATGAGCCGATTATCATCTCAATATCATCCTTCTGCCAATCCATAGTGGAGTGCTCATACACCCTGAGTTTCTGGTGCATGAAAGCATATGCCGTCTCTATGCTGTCCTTACTTATCATACCCTGCAGGGCGGAACTGACGCTGCTCCTCACTATACACATACCCCTCACGCTCAAGAGTGCTCTTAAGCTCATCTACCTCACGGTCATAAAAACAGCAAAGTGACTCCAGTGTATCAAACTCCTCATCACGCAGCAGCATATTGATGCTGGACACTAAAATAGCGGGATCTTTAGGTAAATATTCCATTTCAATCTTTTATTAATTCTCTGAACCTACGCATACCGGCCGTAGCAACATCCTTGATGTGCACCACGCCGCTCACATGTGCAGCAGCGGCCGGATCCGGATCAACCATGAATATGCGGCAACCCATGGGAGCATACTGATAGAGCCCCGCTGCAGGATAAACCTGCATGGATGTACCCACAATAAGCAGGATATCGGCCTTGCTCACAGCATCAGCCGCTTTCTGCAAATTGGGTACCTGCTCACCGAACCACACTATGTGCGGACGCAGCTGGGTGTTATGCGGACCGCCCTTGTCACCCAGTTTAATGGACTTGTAACCTATGTCCTGGACATAGCGCTCGCTCCACCAATCCATATCGGTATAGGTGTCCTCCGGGCGAACCTTGGTAAGCTCGCCATGAAGATGTATAATATTGGTACTGCCGGCACGCTCATGCAGATTATCAACATTCTGCGTCACCACACACACCTCAAAATCCTTTTCCAGTTCTGCCACAATGCGGTGAGCCTCATTGGGTTCAACCGTAGCCAGCTGTGCACGGCGCTCGTTATAGAAACGCAACACACGCTCCTTGTCACGGTACCAGCCATCAATGGTTGCCACCGCCTCAACCGGCTCATTGTCCCACAAACCGTTGCCGCCGCGGAACGTGGATATTCCGCTCTCGGCGCTTATGCCGGAACCGCTCAGAACAACTATTCTCTTTTTATCCATAATCATCTTACAATATCCATCTCATCAAGCAGATAGCCCGCTCCGCCAAACTTATCCATCATCCAGAGCACATAACGTATGTCAACGCATATGCAACGTGTCAGATCGGGCTCAAAAATCACGTCACTGCTCATAGCCTCCCAGTTTCCGTCAAACGCCAGGCCTATCAGATTGCCGTACGCATCCATGACCGGGCTGCCGGAATTACCTCCTGTTATATCAAGATTGGTAATAAAACAGGCTGGCACCTCACCGTCAGGGCCGGCATACTGGCCAAAATCACGCGCCTGATACAGCTCTTTCTGCCGCGCCGGAACATGGAACTCGTAGTTAGAAGGATCCTCTTTGTCAATCACACCCTTCATGGTAGTGTAATAATCATATCTTTTGCCATCCTTGGTGGTATAGCCAAGCACTGTACCATATGACAGGCGGCAGGTTGAATTGGCATCAGGATAGAGTTTGCTGCTCCTGCTCCACTCCATCAGGCCGGCAGTAAGGAGCGTTGATGCCGAGTCACGCTTAACCACAGCCTCAGCATTATAAGACTCCGTTATGCGCCTGCGTGCCGCACGCATCTCAGTGTTCAGTTCAAAGGCGGGATCAGAGGTATCGCGTTTGTCCTCAAGCGCATTCAGGCGGGCCGAATCGGCATACACGCTACATAGAAAGAGTGAATCCACATCAACGCCCGCAAGGTCAAGTGAATCGGCCGGACTGGCATTGTCCATATAGAACCGTATCATTGCCTTGGTTATCTCCCGGTCCAGTTCAGGGCTGTAATCCTTGTAAAATGATGTGCGGCTGTTCCGGTTCATCTGGATGAGCCTCATAAGCTCAATGTTACCCAGGCTCTCTGAATAGACTGCATTGCGGATATTGTACTCAGTATTGGCGGCTGTCAGGCTTTCAATATCGGCAATTGCCGTACCGTACTTGGCTGAGCGCTTGGGCTTGGCATTTACCCACTTCATAAAGTCAGCCTCCTTTTGGCGCTCACGCTCAATCACGTCAAGTGCTGCAAAGCTCTCCTTCATACCGCGCCATTTCTTCCAGCCGTTGGCCGATGACGCATACTTGTTAGCATACTTAAGACGCACCGTATCATTTGATTCCATACCCTGCCACATCACCTCCTGACGTATGGTACGGGCAGCAATCCTTACGTCCTGAACCTGAATCATCTGCTCCAGCTGGGCAGCCGTCTGGAAACGCTGCGTACGTGCCGGATAGCCCATGACCATAGCAAAATCACCCTCCTCAATGCCCTTGAGTGATATGCTCAGAAAGCGTTTGGGACGCAGCGGTATGTTATCCTCACTGTACGGAGCAGGACGGCCATCACGGTCAGTATATACGCGGAACATGGAGAAATCGCACGTATGACGCGGCCACATCCAGTTATCGGTCTCACCGCCAAACTTACCGGCCGATGCGGGAGGCGCTCCCACAAAACGCACATCACGATATACCTTATTTACTATAATATATTTCTGGTTGTCGTTATAGAACCCCACCGTCCGGACCTGGCAGTCCGGATTGTCCCTTATTATCCTGGCCAGCAATGAATCCGCCTTGACCTTTTTCATACCGGTTATATCGGTCATGCTCTGGAGCAGAGTGACCGTAAGTCCCGGTACAGGAATCTCATCGGCCTGGCTCATTGCCCAGAATCCGTCCTCAAGCCAGTTATGCTGGGGTGTGGAGAGTGATTGGATATATGAATAGCCGCAGTGATGATTGGTAACCAGCAGCCCGCGGTCCGATATGAACTCGGCCGTGCATCCTCCGCCAAAACTCACTACGGCATCCTTTATTGAAGCACGTTTTTCATTATATATCTGTGATGTGCTTATCTTAAGGCCAAGCCTCTTCATGTCAGAGCCGTTCATCCTGCCCAGCGTAGGCAGCATCCACATACCCTCATCGGCCTTGACGGGAGTGATTGTCATGACTATTGTCAATAACAGCAAAACCTTTCTCATAACGCTCCAGTGCTTACTTGTTATACGCAAATATAACAAAAAACATAACTACAACCCATGATTGACTGTTTCAATTCTTTTTTAGTATCTTTACAGAAATAACACATCCATGAGGTGCAGTAAGATACTATCCGCAGTTCTGCTGATTGCAGCTTTCATCTCCGCCCCGGCCACGGTGCGGGCGCAGCAGGAGTTGCCGCAACCTGTTTCATACAAGTATGCGGAGCGTGATTCCGCACTCTATCTGGATGTTTACAAGCCTGTCAATCCACGCCCGGACAAGGCATCGGTCATGATTCTGTTCGGAGGAGGCTTCATTATGGGTTCACGTGACAGCCGATACATACGTATGTCGGCCCAGCCGCTATTGGAACGCGGATTCACGGTCATAGCAATAGACTACCGTCTGGGCATGAAGGACCGTGACCTGATAGCCAGGAACAGCAAGCTCACCAAGGCCATAACCATATTCACCACATGCGTGGACTGGGCGGTTGAGGACTGCAGCGAGGCCATTGCCTGGGTTTGCCGTAATTCCGATATGCTCGGCATTGACCAGTCACGCATGGTCCTGACCGGCAATTCAGCGGGAGCCGTCACGGTCCTTGATCTGGACCACAGCCGCACCAACGGCAAGGAGACCACCCGTGCCCTCCCTCAAGGCTGGAAACCGGCTGCCGTCATTCCCTACGCAGGCGGTGTGCTGTGCCGTGACCGTGAATTCAGGTACAAGAGTGCTCCTGCTCCCACTCTGCTATTTCACGGCACCAAGGACAGGATCGTGAACTACAAAAAGTTTGGACTGCCGTTCCAGCCCAAGCTGCACGGCTCAGCCAAGGTTGACCGCATGCTTGACAGGCAGGGCTACCCACATTGGATAATACGGTGTGAGGATGACAGTCATGAGGTATCCAGCTGGCTCCCCGGCACAGTCGATATATTCTGCGCCTTTGTCGAGATGGCTCTTGCAGGCCGCAGCTCAACTGTCGATGCCACATTATCGGACTCAGACCTGAGCACGGGCATGTGGGCAGACATGACCATATTTGACCTGTATAACCTGTATAAGAAGTAACTATCCCTTTGGGGAATGACTGTATAAACCTTACAAACAATACTAACCGATATGAAGATAGGAATCATAGGAGCCGGCTGGATAGCCGACAAGATGGGCGAGACTCTTACCGGTCTTGACAGTTCAATGAAGTATGCCATAGCAGCACGTGACCTGGGCCGTGCCCGGGAGTTCGCCAAGCGCTGGGGTTTCCAGAAGGCGTACGGTTCATACAAGGAGATGGTCGAAGACCCCGAGGTGGACCTGGTATATGTGGCAACACCCCACTCCCACCACTTTGAGCACGCCAGCCTGGCCATCAACGCAGGCAAGCCCGTGCTCTGTGAGAAGGCCTTCACCGCCAATGCCCGTGAGGCCGATGCGCTGCTGAACCTGGCTCACAAGAAGGGCATATTCATTACCGAGGCCATATGGACCCGCTACATGCCTCTCTCGCTCAAGGTCAAGGAGCTTCTTGACAGCGGCGCCATAGGAAAACCGCGTCTTCTTAACGCCAGCCTGTGCTATATGATGGAATTCAAGGAGCGAATACTCCGGCCTGATCTTTGCGGAGGCGCCCTTCTTGACCTTGGAGTCTACAGCATCAATTTCTGCCGCATGTATTTCGGTGCCGATATCATAAACGAGAGCACCAACTGTATCAAGAGCGATTCGGGCATGGACATGCACAACTCCATCAGCTGGTCATACCGCGACGGACGCATTGCCAACATACAGTCCAGCACCCTCTGCCTTTGCGGACGTCTGGGCCAGATATGCGGTACCGAGGGTTACCTTATAGTAGATAACATCAACTGCCCCGAGCGCATAACCGTATATAATGACTACAAGCCGGTGGCTGTCTTTGACAAACCCGCCAACCAGATTACCGGTTACGAGTATCAGGTCATAGCCTGCAAGGATGCCCTGCAGCAGGGCCTGCTCGAATCACCATTCATGCCGCACCAGGAGACACTTGACATCATGAAGGTCATGGACTCGCTCCGCAAGCAGTGGGGCGTGGTCTATCCCATGGACTGACCCAGACAACGGCTTAATAACCTTTACAGATTATTCCAGGGCTGATTTCTCATAAATATATGCTATCTTTGCGCCCGCAAGAGAGATGAAGAATCAGGCATTGAAAAGACAGCTGTATGCATGGTTGCTGCTGGCAGTGTTCCTGCCGGTGCTGGTTTTGTCATCGGTCCACGTGCACCGTCACTCCGATACGCCGGCAACCCAATGTACGGACTGCCTTAATCACAGCTGTCAGGGACATCTGACTGTTACCGATGACCCGTTACACCAGTGTGTTCTCTGCCAGTTCCTTACGCTCTCTTATGTAGCTGCTACCACGATCGCGGTAATACTCTTTGCACAGCCGCGACACAAACCATCCACATGTTTACATGCCGCCGTACGTCTGCGCACATGCGGCATTCCCCTGTTACGTGCCCCACCCGTGTCTGTATTGAATTAAAAGGAGACAATCTCATTCTTTTTATTTAAACAGACAATCAGCATGACAACATTCATACTGGCTACCGCGCTTATGGCAGGCACGTCAGCGGTTCATGAGCCTCAATTATGGCCCGATACCGCCGTTGTGCTTGATGACGTCACAGTCACCGACCGTCGGCAGCTGGATTTCCAGATGCACTCGTCACAGTCATCGGTACAGATAAGCCATGACCATATGGAGCGCAACTACAGCGGAAGCCTCATGCAGACACTGCAGGGCATACCGGGAGTCAAGGCTATGAGCATTGGCTCAGGGCAGTCCAAGCCGATGATACGCGGCTTGGGGTTCAACCGTATGGCCGTAAGTGAGGATGGCATAAAGCATGAAGGGCAGCAATGGGGCGATGATCACGGACTGGAGATAGACCAGTTCGCGGTGGAACGTGCCGAGATAATAAAAGGTCCTTCGGCACTGCTTTACGGCTCCGATGCCATAGGCGGTGTGCTGAACCTCTATTCAAGGCATATCCCCGACTGTGGGTTTGAAGGTTCGGTGCAGATTATCGGAAGATCGGTCAACGACCAGACGGGCATATCGGCAAGAATAGGAGGACTGAAGGGAAAGCTGTTCTACAATGCCAATATGACCTGGCTGGATTACAGCGACTACAGGATTCCGTCTGACAGCATCCAGTATTACTCCTACTACATAAAGCTCAAGGACCGCCGACTGCGTAACACAGCCGGCCGGGAGCGTGACGGCAGTGTTATGCTGGGATATGCCGGATACAGGTTTCATACCGACCTGCGCGTATCGGACTCCTATTCACGCAGCGGGTTCTTTGCCAATGCCCACGGGCTGGAGGTAAGGCTTTCCGATATTGACTATGACCGCTCGGCCAGGGACATAGACCTGCCATACCAGTGGGTGAACCACCTGAAAGTGCTCAGTCACACATCGTGGCAGATGGATATGTTCACCTTTGAGGCCAGTCTTGCCTACCAGAACAATCTGCGTGAAGAGTTGTCGGAGCCTGTCAGCCACGGTTATATGCCTAAGCCTGAAGGTACTCTTGAACGCCGTTTCATTAAGGACACCTACACGGCTAACATATCGCTGGGCATCCTTGCGATTGATTGTCACGAACTCAGGATTGGAGCGAATGCCGAGTACCAGAAAAACCGGCAGAGCGGATGGGGATTCATAATTCCGTCATTCGAGACTTTACAGGAAGGTATATATATCACGGACAGTTACGCTGTACATGAAGGACTCAAGCTCAATGCCGGAGTACGTATGGATCATACCATAACTCATATCCACAGTTACAGTGACTGGTTCAAGACCCCTCAGGAACAAGGTGACTCCATATATGTGGAGAGATCCTCGGATTTGAGACGCCCATTCAACAGCATCACATGGTCAGCCGGCATAAACCGCCGGTTTGCACGGTGGTTAATCAAAGCCAATGTGGGTAAAAGCTACAGGATACCCATTCCCAAGGAATTGGGAGCTGACGGCATCAACTACCACATATTCCGGTATGAGCGCGGCAACCCCTCACTCGACCCGGAAGAGTCATACCAGATGGATTTGGGAATCACATACGAATCTGACCGTCTTACACTGCAGGTTGATCCGTACGTGAACTATTTTGCCAATTACATATACCTGAACCCGACAGCCACATACGTGGAGGGCCTGCAACTATACCATTACAGCCAGACCAAGGTGTTCCGATGGGGTTTGGAGGCACAGATGACCCTCAGCCTTACTCCCCATTGGGAGACTGAGTTATCGGCCGAATACCTGTATGCAAGACAGTTGTCCGGTCCCAAACGGGGTTATACCCTGCCATTCTCCACGCCCTGGTCTGCCCAGGCCGGCCTAAGTTACACATTCAAAGGCGGGTTCGCCGGATTGAACGCCCATATAGTCGGCGATATGAATGAGATTGTCCCACCCGAAAAGACTACCCCGGGGCACTGGACCCTGAACCTGCAGGCCGGCAAGCAGCTGAAAGCCGGCAAAAACACGGTCAAAGTACTGTTTCAGGCAAATAACCTGCTTAACGTGCGCTACTATGACCACACCAGCTATTACAGGCTGATTGACGTACCCGAACCGGGACGGAACCTGACCCTGATGATAGCCTTGGATTTTTAAATGACAGATAAAGCAAAAAAGAATTATGAAAAAGAATATCAGAATGTGCCTTATTATGGCACTTGTTTCAGTAATGACAGTAAGTTTCAACGCATGTGACGACGACCGTAATGATACGGCCAAGCCCAAGATTACCCTCACCGAGGTGGGACATGACAACAGCAAGCATGCACATCCGGGCCATGACATGCATCTGGAGGCCGATATCGTGGCTGAGGGACTGATCAGATCCATCCATGTGGAGATTCATCAGGAAGACGGTTCATTCGAGATTGAGAAATCATTTGTAGAGGGTAAGTACATAGGCGTACGTAACGTTGAGTTCCACGAGCATATAGACATACCTGAGAATGCACCTCTGGGAGAATATCACCTTCACCTTACCGTAACCGACAAGGAGGGACAGCAAAGCGTGGCCCAGGAACATATCAACATTGTTGAGGACGACGATGATGATGATGACCACGATCACGACCATCATGACTGACATGAAAAGGAAAGACTTATTCCTACTGCTGCTGTGCGCACTCTGTGCGTGCAGCAGTTCCAGTGATGACCGCTCCAAGGATATGACCATGCCTGAGATATCGGACAAGGGAATAATCCCTACTCCTGAAAACTGCCAGGCATTCGGTCTGGGCGATACCATACATTTTCATTATATCTTTACCGATGACAGGGAGCTGGGTTCATACAACATTGAGATACACAACAACTTTGACCATCACACTCACAGCACATCGGCCGTGGAGTGTGTTATGGAGCCTTCCAAACAGCCGGTTCAGCCATGGGTGTACAACAAGGACCATAATATTCCCCAAGGACAACGTTTTCATGAAGCACTCTTTGACATAGTCATACCAAAGGATGTAGACCCGGGTGACTACCACTTCATGATCCGTCTCACAGACCAGGCCGGGTGGCAGCAACTCAAGTCTGTATCAATCAAACTGGTGGATTTCTGACTATAAGCATAAAAAAGTAACATACATCCATACGGAACAGTAAAGGAGAGCGTGTTTTCATGCTCTCCTTTCTTTTTCCCCCTCTCCAACTCATTATCTTACTTGCCAATTTGATAAGTAATAGTTAAAGAGTAAATCAAACAATACCTTAATTATGTTATTGATTTACATTTTATTACACTATATTTTTCTCCGATATTTGTGTTAATCTTCATGTTAATGAAGGATAAATCATTAACTTTTGACTTAACATCGGGGCCCTTTTTGCATCTTATATGTGAACGACGCAGGAAAGCGGGTTCACAAATACAAAACGGAATAATAACAAAACAAAAAAATAGGAATTATGAAAAAGACTATCTTCGCTGCCGTTGCAGCACTGTTCATCGGAATCGCAGCAAACGCTCAGAGTGTTAATGAGAACAACGCCACCGTAAATGACGTAGTAGCAGAACTCAGCCAGGCCGACGCACTGGAGTTCATCCCCATGTACCAGAAAATGCTCTCAGAGATTGAGAATGTATGCCGCGCCGATATCAACGACGAGACCAAGACCGCTAAGATTGATGACCTCAAGGAAGTTTATTCAGAGAAGTTCAGCGAGATTCTGGTTACAGCTCAGAACGAGGTTGCAATCAACTCAATCCCGATGGATTACATCAACAACCGAATAGCAGAATAACAAGCATTTATAGATTTTCATAAGTTTAGGGTTAAAAAGACAAGCAGCCTGGCCGTGATGGTCGGGCTGCTTGGTTTTTACACCTTCTCCTCACCTATCATTATAAAGCGGTAGAGGTTGCAGCCTATGAAATTACCTATCACCAGGCAGACATAAAGCACAAGAACGCCGCCCAGGTTCTCCTTTATATAGCTGAACGGAACGGTCAGATAGTAAAAGGCATCGGCTATGCAGTGCGGGAATCCGCACAGAATGAACATGGGCACTGCAAACAGCAGCGGCAGCCACTGGTTACGGCGTGCAAATGTAACTGCTGTGGTCATCAGGAATCCACAACCTATGGCAAGCAGTCCGGCACGTACGGGACCTATGGCAAGACGTCCGGCCAGGATCTTCTGGGCTGCCTCCTGCAAAGGCATGGGTGATACTCGGGCCAGCAGAGCCACCAGCAGACATCCAATTATATTACCCGCAAGGATAAGCAGCAGATCACCCACCTGCCCTTTCTCAATAAATCCGGCAGTACCGGTATAGAGTTTGAGCTTATAGCAGACTACGGTTATCAAACCGAACGCAAACATGACGGCACCTACAACGCCGCCCAGTGCCAGATAGCCGAATCCCGCAATACCTATGCAGATTCCGGCCAGGACCGATGACTTGAATATTGTACTGAATTTTCCCATGCCGCAAAGATACTAAAAAAGTGATTGTCAATACGGCAAAGTTGTAGTAGCTTTGCACCGCTATGGAAAGAAAGAGAATCCTCTTTGTGTGTCACGGGAACATATGCCGCAGTCCTATGGCGGAGTTTATCCTTAAAGCGCTGGTTCAGGCTAAAGGTATTGAAAGCCAGTATTATATAGAATCGGCCGCCGTATCAACCGAGGAGATTGGCAACCCCATCTATCCACCGGCCAAGCGCTGCCTTACCCAGCACGGCATATGGTTTGATCCCGCCAAGCGCGCCCGCCAGATAACCCGTGCGGACTATGACCGTTTTGACCGCATAATCTGCATGGATTCATCCAACCTGCGCTGGATACGCATGATAATACCGCAGGACCCTGAGCACAAGATTCACCTTATGATGTCATACACAGGCATGGGCCGAGATGTGGCCGACCCATGGTACACAGGTGACTTTGAGACCACATTCCAGGATATCCTTGAGGCATGTGAAGCCATGCTTACCGCATAATCTTAACACTACAATATGTGCAAACTCAGAACAATACGCCTCATAATGGCCTTTATGCCGATTATCCCTTTATCGGCAAACGCCCAGTCTGATGACGGATTTGAGGAATTGTATAAAAAAGCCGATGCCAGCATACATTCATACCTCTACAAGGATACGTACGGCCCGGTAACACCGCTCTGGAAAGGCACGTACACATTCTGCTACCAGACATCAGGAAAAGACAGTACAGAGTATTACAAGGTGGACCTTAAAGCCTTGACCAAAACACAAGTAACCAGAGACACCCTTGACGCATACCGCACTCCTGAGCGCCAACGCGGAGCCTGGAGCGGATTCGCAGGCGGATATACGGGTGGATTCTCAGGCAGGACAGACGCCGGTACCAGATCACCTGACGGCCGGTGGGAATGCCTGGTCCGCGACCGCAACATATGGGTCCGCAATCTGGAGAACAGGGAACTTACCCAGTTGAGTTTTGACGGCAATGAGAATGATTACTATATACAGTACAACTGGTCACCCGATTCAAAGTATATATCAGCCCTGCGCAAGCAGGAGCACAAGGAGCGCCAGATTCTGCTGCGCAATTCACGTCCCGATGACCAGGTGCAGCCCACCTACCGATGGCTTGACTATGACAAGCCCGGCGATGACCTGCCACAAGCCGTTCCCGCACTCTTCAGCATAGAAAGCCTTTGTCAGATTCCGGTTGACGCATCCCACTGGCAAAACCAATATGACCTTACGCTTGGCCGATGGGCTGCTGATTCAAAGTTCTTTACCATTGAATACAATCAGCGCGGGCATCAGCTTTACCAGCTGGTGGCAATAAACAATGACGGGACATATCGGACACTGGCTCAGGAGAAATCGGGCACATTTGTCTATTACAATGACCTGTACCGTCACTGGATGGATGACGGAAAGCATATATTATGGATATCAGAGCGTGATGACTGGCGCCATCTCTATATGATTGATGCAACTGACGGCAGTATCCGCCAGCTCACAAAAGGCCCATGGAACGTGCGGGAGATACAGCATATTGATGAGCAGCAGGGATTTATCCTGTTTTACGCCAACGGATACCGCGAATCAAAAGGCGAAGACCCGTACAACAAACATCTGATGCGCCTGGATATCAAAAGCGGAAAGGTAACGGACCTTACCCCTGATGACGGCAACCACACAGTCTCATTCAACAGTGACCATACTATGTTTGTAGATAACTGGTCACGGCCTGACAAACCTAATGAGAGCGTTGTCCGCAGCGCCCGGGACGGAAAGGTGCTCCTGAAACTCCAGAAACAGGACATTGAAGGAATGCTCCAGGCCGGATATACGGTTCCGGAGGTATTCCACGCCAAGGGACGTGACGGCAAGACTGAGATATGGGGCAACATATACCGCCCGTCAAACATGAACCCGGATAAAAAATACCCTGTAGTGGAGTATATATACGCCGGACCCCATGACTCTTTTGTCAACAAGGATTTCAGCACTTACGAGCGTTTCAGCCATCTGGTCGAAATGGGGTTCATAGTAGTGACCATTGACGGAATGGGTACCGATAACCGCTCCAAGAGTTTCCAGGATGTGGCGTTCCGCAATCTCAAGGACGCCGGATTCCCCGACCGCATACTCTGGATCAAAGCCGCCCAAAAGAAATATCCGTATATGGACACATCAAACATGGGCATTTACGGCTACTCGGCCGGAGGTCAGAGCGCCATGGGCGCCCTACTCTTTTACGGCGATTTCTACAAAGTGGCGGTATCCCTGTGCGGATGCCATGACAACCGCATGGACAAGATATGGTGGAACGAGCAGTGGATGGGATGGCCCGTCGGCCCCTGGTATTCAGAAAGCTCTAATGTGGACAATGCCTGGCGTCTTGAAGGCAAGCTGTTTCTGATTAACGGCGAAGTGGATGACAACGTTGACCCGGCATCGACACTTCAGGTTGTATCGGAACTTGTAAAACACGGCAAGGACTTTGAGCAGCTCTATCTGCCGGGACATTCACACGATCTGGGCAGTGAGTACCTTAAAAAACGCACATTCCGTTTCTTCCACCGCAATTGCAGAGTGCAAAACTGACTGAATGAACATGGAGAGTATCAGGAATCTGATAAATAAAAACAGGGAACGGATAGCACAATTCATCCGGTTCTGCCTAGTTGGAACGGTGGCTGCCGGCATCCATTACGGCATATATTACGTGCTGCTCAGACTGGGAGCCGGACACAACCTTGCTTATGCCACAGGCTATATACTGGCTTTCATCTGTAATTTTATTGCCACCAGTTACTTTACTTTCCGTACGGGACCCAGTTGGGGTAAACTGGCCGGTTTTGCAGGCAGTCACGCCGTAAACTTTGGCCTGCACATGGTGCTGCTCAACGTATTCCTTTGGATGGGCATGCATGAACTAATAGCTCCCATTGCAGTAATGCTGGTGGCCATGCTGGTACAATATACCATCCTAAACTTTGTCTTCAGGAAAAAGTGACCGCTCCACTATGTAACGCGGACGGTGCTTTATCTCCATATACATCTTGCCGATGTATGTACCTACCACACCTATGCTGATGGTAAGCACACTGCCTATGAACCAGACAGAGAGCATGAGTGAGCTCCAACCTGGAACATAATGTCCCATGATGCGTGACACCACAACGTAAATGAGCATGGCAAAAGCAAGTATCAGCATTACCGTACCTGTTATGGTAATAATCTGAATGGGACGTATTGAGAATGAAGTAATGCCGTCAAACGCCAGATTGAGCATCTTTCGCAGAGTGTATTTGGACTCTCCGTGCTCACGGTTTGATATTACATCATCAACCGTTGCACTCCTGTACCCTATCAGGGGAATAATACCGCGCAGATAGATGTTACGTTCGTCAAACTGAGCCAGACCGTCAAGGGCACGTTTGCCCATAAATCGGAAATCGGCATGATTATAGACGGTCTGCACCCCCATTGACTCCTGCAGTTTGTAGAAAGCCTGAGCCGACAGCCGCTTCATTACCGGATCGGCATCACGGCTTACCTTGACACCATAAACCACCTCGTTGCCCTGAGCATTCAGGTCAACCATCTGCGGTATGCACTTTATATCATCCTGCAGGTCAGCGTCTATGGTGACCACACCGTCCACCATACCGCGGGCCGTCATCATTCCCGCCATGATAGCGTTCTGATGGCCAACGTTATGCGCCAGGCTTATGCCGCTTATACGGCTGTCCTTTTCATGAAGCCTTTCAATGATGCTCCAGGTGGCATCCTTGCTACCGTCATTGACATAAAGCACAAAACTGTCGGCACTGACTTTACCGTCAGTTACCATCTCATCAAGCAACGCAAGCAGTCTTTGGGCCGATATCTCCAGCATCTCCTCCTCATTATAGCAGGGCGATACAATAGCAAGTCTGATCATGAAGAATATATTTTTGAGCAAAGTTACACAAAAAGACTTGAATGCATTAACTTTAATCGTTGATTGAAGATAAGCTGCGCCTCGGGATAAAAAATAAACAAGTTTCTTTTTTCTCCACTCAGCTTGCATTACCTTTGTATCTGGTATGGTTGCACTTAGTTTTGACACAGAGGAGTTTGATGTTCCGCGCGAGCACGGCGTGCAGTGGGACACATTGAAAGAGGGAATGGAGGTATCAGCATACGGCACCAACCGTATTCTTGACTGCCTTAAGGAGTGTGGTGTAAAAGGAACTTTCTTCTGTACCTCAAACTTTGCCCAGAGCGCTCCAAGTGTCATTAAGCGCATCATTGATGAGGGCCATGAGGTAGCAGCGCACGGATGTGACCACTGGAACCCCCAGCCCACTGATCTGGCCCGCAGCAAGCAGATCCTTGAGGCACAGACCGGACTCACCATAAAAGGTTACCGCCAGCCGCGCATGTTCCCCCTTGACCTCACAGAGCTCAAGAGAAACGGCTATCAGTACAACGCATCACTCAACCCCTGTTTCATACCGGGCCGATACATGCACCTATCCACACCCAGAACCTGTTTCATTGAGGACAACGGCTTAATCCAGATTCCCGCATCCGTATCACCCCTGCTGCGCATACCCATGTTCTGGCTGGCACTGCACAACTTCCCCATGTGGTACTACAAGCGTCTGGCCAGGCGTATCCTAAAGCATGACGGCTACTTTAACACCTATTTCCATCCGTGGGAGTTCTATCCCCTGGGTGAGCATCCGGAGTTCAAGATGCCGTTCATAATACGTCATCATGCGGGTAATGACATGTATGACCGTCTTAAGGAGGTTATCACCTCACTCAAGTCTGACGGCGCACAGTTTGTAACATACAGCCAGCTGGCTGAGACAGTAAAATAAGTATGGAACAGCAAAACAGCATAAAAAGATTCTTTTCAAATCCGCGTAATGTCTATCTGATAGGATTTGTGCTTTGTATGGCCGCCACCTGCATTGAGCTGGGCCGCGGACGTGCCGAGAACCTCAAGGATTTCCGTGACGCCACACAACTGTTCTGGCAGCACATATCGGCCTACACACAGGAGTACATTGACGCTCACCATCACAGGTTCTTTATCTACTCGCCGGTGTTCAACATACTGTTCACGCCGTTTGCTTTCCTGCCCTGGTGGATAAGCGGAATCCTGTGGAACGGATGCAACTACACCCTGCTGTTCCTGGCCATCATGAACCTGCCGGGATATCTTAAGGACAAGAGCGCTCAAATAGCTCTGTATCTGCTGCTTATCATAACAGAAAGTGTGTTCTGCTACCAGTATAACATGGTGGTCTGCTACATATTCCTGTGGGCGTTCATACTGCTTGAAAAAGACAAGCCGTTCTGGGCGGTGCTGCTCATAATGCTGTCAGCCACCACCAAGATATACGGAATAGTTGAGCTGGGACTGCTGTTCTGCTACCCCAAGGTATGGCGTAACATGGGATACGCCGTCCTATGCGGTCTGGGACTGTTGCTTCTGCCCGTCATACAGACCGGTCTGGACGGACTTATACCCTGGTACATGGACTGGTTCGGAGCGCTCAACAACCATCATGAGACCACCGGCACCTACCCCTCAATAGTATTTGCCATACCCGGTGTACTCCCCTACATGCGCATATTCCAGGCATCGGCACTGGCACTTCTGATGGTCATGTTCTTTGCCCTTAAGAGCCGCTGGAACGATTTCAGTTTCCGCGTGCAGGCATTGGGCGTACTTATGGGATACATAATCCTGTTCAGTGAGGCGTCCGAGCCCCATACCTACGTGATAGCCCTGTCGGGATATATGATGTGCTGGTACACATGGAAGCATCACACAGCGTTTGACAAGGTAATGTTCTGGATAGTATTCGTACTGCTGAGCATCATACCTACCGATGTGCTGTGCCCGCCCAAGGTGCATCAGCTTATCAACAACACGCTGTTCTTTAACGTGTACAGCTTTACAATTGTATGGATTACAATGATCTGGAAGACGATTAAAAACAAATAGTTTACAGCTATGAAAGAATCGAACAACAACTTTTTGGGACTTCTGGCACTGGGTATCTGCATTATCCTGTCAGTGAACAAGTTTACCGACACCAAGCGTGTCGTCAACGTCAAGGGTCTTGCCACACAGGAGGTTCTGGCAGACCATGTAATCTGGCCCCTGGTTATCCAGGATGTTGACAATGACCTTATCAAGCTTTACTCATCAATGGATAAGAAAAGCCAGGAAATTGTCAGATTCCTTAAGGAAGGCGGCATCAAGGATGATGAGATAAGCACCACAGCGCCAACTGTTTATGACCGCACTGCCAACCGTTACTCAAACGAGTACATTGCCAACCGTTACCAGATGCAGCAGGTTGTTACCGTAAGTTCCGACAATGTGGAACTTGTACGCCAGCTTATTCTCAAGCAGGGAGACCTGCTCAAGAAAGGCATAGCCATAAGCGGCAATGACTACGAGCATCAGATTCAGTATGACTTTAACGGCCTGAATGAACTCAAGCCTCAGATGGTTGAGGTGGCAACCCGCAACGCGCGTGAGGTAGCACAGAAGTTTGCCGATGACTCTGACTCCAAACTGGGAAAGATCCAGACCGCGTCACAGGGTCAGTTCTCAATCTATGACCGCGATTCAAATACTCCCTGGATCAAGAACGTAAGGGTTGTGACATCAGTTACCTATTATCTCAAGTAAATGGATCTTATAAGGAAATACTTTCCGGACCTGACGAGCCTTCAGTATGAACAGCTGGAGGCTCTTGGTCCGTTATATACAGACTGGAACAGCAAGATAAACGTAATCTCACGCAAGGACATTGACAACCTCTATGAGCATCATATCCTGCATTCAATGGCAATTGCAAAGGTTATCAGGTTTGTTCCGGGTACACGTCTGGCTGATGTCGGTACTGGCGGCGGACTGCCCGGCATACCTCTGGCCATTCTGTTCCCCGAGTGCAGTTTCACACTGATAGACAGTATAGGCAAGAAGGTTCGCGTGGCGCAGGATATTGCGGCCCAGACAGGCCTCAAAAACGTTAACTGCCGCCACGAGCGCGCCGAGGAGGACAAAGACAAATATGAATTCATACTGTCACGAGGTGTCATGCCCCTGCCCGACCTGTGCCAGGTAGCCAGCCGTATGCTGGACCGCAAGACACAACGCAACGCCTATCCCAACGGCGTCATTTGCCTTAAGGGCGGTGACCTGGCAGCCGAGACAGCCAAGTTCAAGAAGGTGGCCGAAGTAACCGATATAAGCCTTTACTTTACCGAGGAGTTCTTCAAGGACAAGAAAACGGTTTACGTGCAGATATGATGCAGGTCAAATGCTTTGAGTTCAACTTCCTTCCCGTCAACACCTATGTCATTTGGGATGAGACGCTTGAGGCCGCCATTATTGACCCCGGCTGCTTCTATCCCGGCGAGACAGACACCCTTGCCGCGTTTATACGTGACAACGGACTCCAAGTTAAGCTGCTGCTCAACACCCATCTGCATTTTGACCACGTGTTTGGCAACTCATTCGTAGAAGATACCTACGGAGTCAAGGCACGTGCCAATAACCTGGATATGCCCTGGATCACGACCATTCAAGCCCGCTTGGCTGCGTTCGGGCTCCGTTATGAGGGGCATGTCAACCCCATTGAACCGGACAACGTCCTTAATGAGGGCAACACCGTAACATTTGGCCATACCACCCTTAGCGTCCTGCACATACCCGGACACTCACCCGGCAGTATAGTGTTCTGGAGCAAGGAACAGAACTGCGTCTTTACCGGCGATGTCCTGTTCCAGGGCAGTTACGGACGTACTGATTTCCCGGACGGCAATCATGAGGCCCTTATGACAGGCATAAAGACCAAACTTCTTACCATGCCTGATGATACCATAGTCTATCCCGGCCATGGTCCGGCCACCACAATAAAACATGAAAAGAACTACTATTGATTATGAAAACGAAACAATTACTTGCCGCATTGCTTATTCTGGCCACAAGTGGCCTTCATGCACAGGAGGAACTCAACTCCGCCCTGGTATTTGAAACCTATGAGTGGGATTTCGGACAGATTAATGAAGCCGACGGCCCCGTCACGCACACCTTCCGCTTCATGAACATATCCAACAACCCCATTCAGATAGACAACATAGCCACCAGCTGCGGATGCACCACCGTGCAGTACTCCACCCAGCCCGTAGCAGGCGGTCAGGAAGGTGAATTGACGGTTGTTTTTGATCCCGCCCGCACAGACGGCCATGTTCTGCGTGAGGTTGAAGTCTTTACCAAGGACCGCCGCAACTACGCCAGCCTGATGATAACCGCCGATGTCACCCCCATCCCCATGGGACTGGAGCAGATATATCCGCACTTTCTGGCAGGCAACATAAAAACCAACGCCAAACGCTGCAACTTTGGTTACGTGACACAAGGTGAAACGGTAACCCGCATTGTAAGGATTGCAAATGTCGGCGACAAGGCCTCCAAACTGTCAGTCATCACCACCGGCAACCGCTATGGAATGAGTGTGGAGTGCCCTCAGACAATAGGCCCGCGTGAGGTTGAAAGCATACACATCACATACAAGATACCCGTTGGCAAAAAGAACTATGGAATGGCCCGTGACACCATCTGGATTGTATCCGACGGTGCGAAGGGCGATGAACCGATCGTCGTAAGCGCCATTCGCACTGAAAAGTTCTCCCAAAACGAAAACAAGCCCAAACCCGTACTGAGGGTTGAGCCCGCTTACGTGGAATTTGGCGAGAAAACGCCCGGCAAGGTCTACAAAAAGACAATAGTAATTGGAAACACAGGTAATGCCGACCTGATTTTCCGTGACGTGGAGCCTATGCCGGGCACAGCCATCAGCATTGAGAGCGGACAGGTAATCAAACCCGGCAAGGAGATCAAGGTTACAGTGGCCATCACCAACTCCACCGTTCCGCATATGGTCACAATGGGATCCATCAACCTTACCACCAACGACCCCACCCGTCCGTTCCGTGAACTCCGTCTCCAGATTGACACTAAATAGTGCGGCTTAGTTTGCGGGCGGCCCGCCAGTTGGGGTAGTATTTATCCATGAGCGAATGGAAACGGGGGCTGTGACTTGGTTCCAGCAGGTGGCATAGTTCATGAACCACCACGTGCTCAATACACCAGTCCGGCAACAATAGCAGGTACAAAGAGAAAGTAATGACGCAATCCCTGCACTTGCAAACGCCCCAACGTGATTTCATAGCTCTGTAGCGCACCATCTTGGGGCTCACTCCCATCTCCCGGGAATGTTTTTCCAGCATCGGCTCAACAATTGCATTCAGCCGTGCGGCCGCATCGGCCTTCTGAGCACGCGTATTCAACGGCAACTGATTGTAGAATGCAGCCTGGCGCTCCTGACGCTCTACGGTCCGTTTACGGGCACCTTCAATCCAATCCTGATGCCCGTTAATGAAAGCCTCCACCTCCCGTTTGGGCATACCTATGGGGGCCGATACATGCACATCGCCGTTCTTAACGATACGCATGGACAGCCGCCCTGTCCGCCTGTATGTCACTACTATTGCCATTTACTCGCGAAAATACTGTAATACTCTTGCAGAACCAAAGGTCGACGGCCCGAAGGGGAAAGTCAAAGCGCAGAAATCGCGGAAAAATATCTGCGATTTCTGCGCTATCTGCAAGAAATATAATCAGCGAGAGATTACTTGACAACAAAGTCAAGGGACTTGAGGTCTCTGTCAAGTGATGAGGGGCCGTACAGAATCTGGTAACGGCCAGGCATGGCTGACAGCTCGTCAATCTTCTCGTCGTAGTACTCAAAGGCCTTGGGCTCAAGAGTAATCTTAACCTGAGCGGTCTGGCCGGCCGGGATGTTCACGCGCTTGAATCCCTTAAGAGTCTTGATGGGTGCTGCAGGATTGTCAAGAGCCTTGATGTAGATCTGAACAACCTCATCGCCGTCCATGCTACCGGTGTTGGTTACCGGAACGGTGATATCGACTGTACCGCCGGCCTTGATGCTCTGCTTTGAGAGAGTAGCATCGCCGTAAGCAAATGTGGTGTAACTCAAGCCGTAACCGAATGCGTACAGAGGCTCACCCTTGAAATAACGGTATGTGAGACCATCCTCCATGTTGTAATCCTCAACATTGGCGGGCAACTGGTCTGTGCTCTTGTAGAAGGTAACCGGCAGACGGCCTGCAGGGTTGTAATCACCAAACAGCACGTCGGCAACAGCCAGACCACCAGCCTGACCGCCGTACCATGCCTGCAGCAGAGCCTGATACTGGTTCTCAACGTCACCAAAACCTATGGCCGATCCTGAGCAGTTAACCAGGATAACAGGCTTGCCGGTCTTGTACATAGCCTCCAGCAGGTTCAGCTGAACCTTGGGCAGCTCAATCTTGGTGCGGTCACCGCCCGAGAATCCCTCATAGCTTACACGCATCTCCTCACCCTCCAGACGGGCCGATATACCCGAAACCATGATTATTACATCGGCATCCTTAACCTTCTTGGCAACCGATTCAAACTCGGCAAGCTTGCGCTGGCTAAGCTCAAAGGTAAGATATGCTGAACCGGTCTCACCCTTGGTGTAGTCAAGCTGAATGTTGTAGGTCTGACCCTTTACAACCTTGAAAGAAGGAGTCTGCTGCTGGCCGCGTCCAAATCCGCCGCCAAAGCCGCCACGACCCTGCGGAGCCTGTTTCTGCTCGGCAATAACCTTACCGTTAACAGAGAGCTTCCAGGTGTCATTACCACGCAGGTTATAGCTCAGGTCACCTGTAAAGTCTGCTACGTAGGTACCGGTCATGCGTGCTGAGAAGTTGTTCATCTCAACATTGTCGGCAAAACGGTAGTCACCCATGGTGCGCATGTTGATCTCGTTGTAGAAGCCAGCATTGACAGCCTTACCGCTCATGGTGGTGTTGTTCCAGAACTCGGCATAGAGGCCGCGACCGTTATTGAGGTCCTGCAGGTGGTTTACGGTCAGATAGTCATCGGCCAGCTCACAACCGCGGTCATAGATTATCTTGGCGTTAGGAGCCTTGGCGCGGATGGCCTGCAGGATTGAAATCTGGTTCTCACGTGTGGGAGTACCGTTGTAGTTACCGTACTGCATTGATACGTTATCGGCATTGGGACCTACAATGGCAATGGTCAGGCCCTCTTTCTTAAGAGGCAGGATATTGTTATTGTTCTTGAGCAGAACCATAGCCTCATCGGCAGCCTTGTGTGCCAGAGCGGCATGTTCGGGGCTGCTTATGTCATCGGCACCCAGGTCCTTCCAGGGATCCATCTCTACAGGATCATGCATGCCCAGTTCAAAGCGTGAACGCAGGATACGACGCAGGGATACGTCAATATCGGCCTCACTAATCTTTCCGTCCTTCATGGCCTGTACAAGTGCGTTGTAGCTGGTACCGCACTCAATGTCGGTTCCGGACAGAACAGCGTCTATGCTGGCGTCGGTGGCATTCTCATGGGTCTCATGCTGGCCGCGGGTATAGAAGTTGTTGATGGCGCCGCAGTCCGATACAACAAGAGCCTTGAATCCCCACTTGTTACGCAGGATATCAATGAGCAGACGGTCGCTGCCGCAGCAGGGCTCACCCTCATATGCGTTGTAGGCGCACATTACCTCCTGTACGTTGGCTTCAGTAACAAGAGTCTTGAATGCTGGCAGATATGTCTCCCAAAGATCACGCTGTGAAACGCTTACGTTAAAGCGGTGACGGTTGGCCTCAAGACCGCTGTGTACGGCGTAGTGCTTGGCGCAGGCGTGGGTCTTGTAGTACTTGGGATTGTCACCCTGCATACCTTTTACAAGGGCGGTACCCATCTTACCGGTCAGGTACGGGTCCTCACCGCTTGTCTCCTGACCGCGTCCCCAGCGCGGATCACGGAATATGTTGATGTTGGGGCACCAGAATGAAAGGCCCTGATGCCATGAACCGCCTGTGGCACGTGTCTTGCCAAACTGGTTATGGTCACTGGTATTCCAATGCGCGCGGGCCTCATCGGACACAACGGTATAAACCTCATACTGCTGTGCATCGTCCCATGTGGCAGCCAGCGCAATGGCCTGCGGAAAAACCGTAGCACCGTTCATGCATATACCGTGACATGCCTCCGACCACCAGTTGTACGCCGGAATGCCCAGGCTGTCAACAGATATTGAGCCGTTCATCATAAGACCCACCTTCTCCTCGGGGGTTAACAGTGAAAGCAGGTTCTCAACTCTCTTTTCAATTTTAAGGTTTGGATTCTGGAAAGGATACTCATACTTGGAGTTATCACCTCCGCACGCCGTAAGTGACAGTACCACTGCCCCCGCGGCCAAAGCTCTAAAGATCTTCATAATGGATTTATGTTGGTGATTTGGTTAGTTCCGCGTCGTAAAGATAAGCAACATTTTTATGAACACAAATCGAACAGTTCGTTTTGTGTTATAATACAATCAGCAAATACGGATAAGGATTCTATATTTTCACTAACAAATGTATAAATATTATCTCGACTTACATTCTACTTTGACGTTATATTTATTGTTTAATGTAAAAAAAGGAATATATTTGCGTATTAAGCTAATAGCATTGAAAAACATTTATGACAGAAAAGGATTTGAAGTCACTTGACTTCACAGTATAATTATTAAAAAACATTGCTTATGAAGAAGAAAAAGAAGAAAAGGACGTACATTACTCCTAAAGTGCAAGAAATGGAGTTTACCACAGTGGGAATAATTGCAACTAGTGGTTTAGATCCCGTTTTTAATGATCCATTTTATGGTGAACAGACATGGTAAAAAAATGACTATTATGAAAAAGAACTTATTTTTGTTTAGCATTGCCGTTTTAATCTTAGCCGCATGCGCTAATGAAGAAAAACTGTTTATTGAGGAAGACAATATTCAATCATTGGTATTTGATATTAAAGTCAATTATGGTGTTGAGACAAAAGGAAAAAAGACTGCATGGGCAGAAGGAGATAAGGTATTTATTTTCTTCTGTGATGTAACTTCCGGATACCTTACAATTACATATGACGGTACATCGTGGGTTAATCCAACATTACAAGGAATAAATATAAACTATCTTACAGAGAGTGGCAGTACACTTACTGCAGTTTTCCTACCTTTTGGAAATAATTCAGTTCCAACATATAATGAAAATAGCGCAAAATGGACATTTGATTCGGCTGCAGACACTTATTTTCTGAAAGCGGATAAGCAAGCATACACTGTCACAAAAGAAGCTGGTGTAGCCACACTTAGTGCGACTTTAAACATGACCGCTTTTTCGGGATTCATCCAGTTCTTTGTACCAGATATAAATGCCACAGGAACTGCGCGTCTTTCATGTAATAACATATACCCTTCCGGTCTTGCATCAATTTCATCTGATGGAACTGTATTGAGAGATAACAGTGCATCATCATGTGATTTTATAACCGGTTATGCAGCTACATTTAATGGTGATAAAGGCTATTATTTCTATGGATGCCGCTATACTTACACTAATACAAGCCCAAACCGATATCGTTATTATTTCGCTCTGGAAAAAAACGGAGAGTATTTTGATTATTATAAATTCAACAATTACAGCGACATAGGCAATAACAGTAGTATTAAACTAGCAAATATGCATCAGGTGGGTCCAGGTCATTACACAACAGTTGGTGGTTTAACCTGGTCCACAGTGAATCATGGTTCAAGCAAACCATGGGAATATGACGTTAATCAATATTATTGGCAAGATAATAACGTTCATCTTCTGAGCGGTGAAGCAATACCTACTTACGATGCGATATCTACATTCGCTAGCAATACCACCTTTATGAGATTACGCGTAGGAGATGTTGTAGGTTACTTATGCATTGATAAAACAGGTACTGGTGGTTACATGTTTTTACCGATATCAGGTTATACCGGAAATGGTGGCAGAAGTGAAGAATCTGATCGTTTGTATTATTGGTCATCTACGGAAAAAGATGCAACGGATGCATACATAATGTATGCAAACACATGGGATCCACCTTATGCCTCCTCTGCTGGTTCTGATAAGAATCTGAGAATGTCAGTTCGTGCAATTAAACCATAACTGATGCGACACGTTCATCGGCCATAGCCAAAGTGCCCCATAGCAGCCCCGCTCACAATCCGTGTGGCGGGGTTGTTTGTGTTACGTCAGTTGGTGGCGGTGTTGATCTCCTGGCGGTAGCTGCGGCGGGTGGAGGTGTCCTCTACCGGGGTGTCGTCATGTGCTTTGAAGTCTTCCCAGTAATCTATCTTAGACTGATAGAAGGCTTTTACATCCTCCCAGCGGTAGAAGGGACGCTGTTCCCTACCCTTGGCGTCGCGGTAGAATGGTACGCTTTCCGGGAGCGTTGCCTCCTGTTCGTTGAGCAGGAACCTGACAATCACATCGCCCTGCTTATTACGGAAGAACACCCACTGTACATTGCCGGCCATACAGGCCAGGTTGTAGGCTGCCCAATGGTCAGCCACGCTCTCCAGGTCATCAGTGCTGTAGCCTGAGCCGTTCAGATCCAGTAGTGAGAAGAATGACATCAGGGTTACCTCGTGACCATAGCGCAGCATTACGCTCACACCGTTGCCGTCCAGAGCCTCATCGGCAAAATCCAGGAAGTTCTGCAGGGTAACGCAGTGACCGTAAGGTATCACATTGTCTGTAAGAGGTGAAAAGCCTGCCTGTGAGTACCAGCGCATGTTGTTCATCAGGAACAGGTCGTACCACTCATCGTATGTGAATACGTCATTCAGATCAACACCGGGGTCCGATCCCTGAGCGTATGACGCTACATCGTAAAGCGATGAATAGAGACTGCCGCTCTGGTCGCGTCCGCCTGCCGTCCTAATGTACTCGGGATCCTTGAACAGTGCTTTCATCAGGCGCTCGGGATGCGTGTGACGCTGGTTAAACTCTGATACGGCAGCGTTGATCTTGCGCTTATGGGCCGATACGGCCTTATCCTCAGTGTACATCCAGGGCTCGTCATGGTTGCTGGAGTCATAGTCAAACTTGATCTTGGGGCGCATACGCAGGATCTGCATCAAGGCCGAATACTCACTCACCAGCACGCGGTGTGATGTGGTGGAACGGGCCATGATAATCTTATCGTTGGTGAACAGCTCCGGATAGTTCTCAACCATACGGCGGGCTATGTCGCGATGCTGCTGCATACCCTTGGGCGTAAGGTCACCGGCACGCTGATCGGCCTCGGCACGTATTATCTCCAGGCGGCGCAAAACATCCTTGCCGAAATCGGTCAGAGCACCTGAATCAGCAGCTTCCTTGAGAATGTTGTACGGGCGGTCATAGTTTGAAGCATTGTCCAGAAAACGTGAGCCGTGACGCCCAAAGTGCGTCAGATATACCGGTTTGAAGCCCTTGGGAGCCGGAGTAAGAGACACGGTTGGAGCCTCATACGCATACACTGATCCCGCCATCTTGGCCAGGTTGGAGTCATTTACGTCACCTCTTTTGATAATATCGGCCTTAACACCCGTCACGGTCAAGAACGCCAGCACAAGAACCTGCAGGCACCTTACCCTTTTAGCTTGCATCAAATCAATAATTCCCATATTCAGTCATCTTTCGGTATTTGGCAAATATAACACTAATTGAAGAAAATCCCCAACTATACAGAGCCATAATACGGACCGATGAAACTTTATAGCAAAGCAAAAACTGCAACAGCCTCATTATGATAAGGACTCACTGAAGGAAGAATTGCCAGAAGACAATTCGTATCAAGGACTATGGTTCTCATGGCATTAAATATGTCTTTTATTTTTCCGGGTTATAAGGTGTTCTTAAATGTTCGTCCAAAATTGAATTGATCTCATTAACGCCCCACTTCTTCTCTGCCCAGAACTTGTCAATTGACTCCTGAGTCTTGGCAGCGACCTCGTCAGACATGACGTCAAAAGGAATTCTGCCCCTCTGCACGACGGCCCGGGCAAAAACATTCATGGCAGCATTGGCGCTCATGCCAAACTGACTGCAAAGTGCATCAAATGATGACTTCAAGTTAGCGTCCATCCGGACAGTCATTGAAACCTGCGGCATAATACAATCAATTAATCCAATGGCAAATGTAATCAATTTAAATCAATCTGCAATAATTTTCAATCAATATTAGATATTAAGTAAAAAACGTCGCAAACAAATACTAAGGGCGCTCAACTAACACCCAAATTCGGCACTTTACATACCATCCCCAAAATAGTTGCCCCAAAGTTTGGCCATTTAATGAAATGTATGTTTCTTTGCACTAGACGAGCGTTGCATATAGGCGCGATTACATCAAGCTCCGCAACCGTCTGAAATTAAAAGGAGACAAATCCGAAATTTGCGTAGTTCAGTCTATTTGCGTCGGTGAGTCTTCTTTTTTTCTTTTGTACATAGAGCTGGCTGCCAGTTCATGACGTCCCCCGCGAATTTCCTCCACATAAAAAGTTGTTCCATCCTCCATCGTCTTTGTATAGATGATAACATCTTGTGCACGACGATTCTTCTCGACCGCAATAGTATCATACGATGAGACTATCTCTGAGATGCGCATAAGATCCGCATTAGAAATTGGAATCTGGCCCCTTAGTTCTTCTTTAGCAGAGCCATGAGTCTTAATAACATGACGGACAGCACTATTATCCAAAGTGTGCCGATAAGTACCGTCTATGACAACACCCATATCCTGCAAGTCTGATATCAATCTTTCACTAGCCGCTGAAATAACGCATTTTACAAGCGTATCTTTAGTGTCAAGGGACTTGGTAATGAAATCCTCCAATCTCCCCTCATAATATGCAAACATCATTAATTCATAAGTATTAAAAATCCTACATGGTAAAACACTTGTGGTATCAAGTATTGCAAAGATAACACTAATTAAAGAAAAATCCCCAACTTTACAGAGCCATAATAAGGACCGATGAAACAAATCCAAGTAGCAGCCGCCATAATCCACGACAACCAGGGCCGAATCTTCTGCACGCAGCGAGGCTACGGTGACTGGAAAGACTACTGGGAGTTCCCCGGCGGAAAGATAGAGCCAGCCGAAACTCCCCAGCAGGCCCTAACCCGCGAAATCCTTGAAGAACTGGACACCCGCATCATAATAGAGCGCCCCGTCACCACCGTAGAATATGACTACCCCACCTTTCACCTGACCATGCACTGCTACCTCTGCACACTCGCCGGCCCCAGCCCCACCCTAAAAGAGCACGAGGCCGCCCAATGGCTCCCTAAAGACCAGCTCCGCAGCGTCCGCTGGCTCCCGGCCGATCTCTCCATCCTGAACCTCCTCTGATGGGCCGATGCACGCACGCTTTGTCACCTCCGCTTGAGCAGAACAAGCCGCGAATCCCGGACCGAAATAAGAAACGGCCCCCGCCGCAAAACATTCATCCCCAGCATCCCTCGCAAACCAAGCCTGTCATCAATCTCCGTGTAGAACTCATCCGGCACCAAAAACGTAGTAACGTGCCTAAACTTCTTATCGCCCAACTTGTACCTAAGATGCCCAAAGCGCACCTTCCCCGGCTCGCCCGTACCAAGACCCTTAATCTTGGCCGACAAAACATTCAAGAGCCAAGGCCTGGCCTCATAAGGAATCAGACAAAAGGGAGAACCGGTATCCAAAACCAGTTTGTACTGACGACTCTTGAATCGGCTCCTGATTTCAGGCTCAATAAAAAAGCCGAAAGGATCCTTTGAGACAATAATAGGAACCGATGTACTGATATCATAACGAGCCGAAACAACACTATCCGTAGCATAAGGCCTACACAACGTAATCAACCTGTCGCGCCAGTCAAAAAGAATATCATACCCCTCCAGTTGCCTCATACCAAGAATACCGTCGATACCATAATAACCGTTAGGATCCCCCATATCTTTCATCGGCAACAAATACTCCCCTGATTTCCATTTGCCCAACTTAATACTGTCAACCTTAACAATCCCCTCATACTTCTGCACCCCAGACCCGCCGGACAACTTACCAAACAAGAAAACGCTATCATCCGGCTCCGTAGGAACACGCCTGCTGTTAATCATAGACCTCGAGCACCCCGTATCAAACACAAACCTATACGCATAGTTATTAATGTGAACATAAACAACAGCATGCCCGTTAGCCGTGCCTGCAATATACAGATGAACCACATCGGGCCCCGAATCAAGAGCCATGTAATACATAGCCTCCTTAATGGAATCATTTACCTCCTTTAATCTGACAATGCCCGAATCCTTATAAGGCTGCCCCCATGATGCAGGCAAAAAGGCAAATAAAGCTGACAAAGAAATGAAAAAGGACTTTAAAGGTTTCATAAGCAAACAGTCATTCCGACCGCTAAGGTAACAAAAGATTTGTAGGCCGATGCACGCACGCTGATTCTTACTCGCTAGTTAGAGAAATTTTTCGCCCTGACTAGGGATGTCTTTTCCGAGTTTTGGTTGACATTATATTCTCAAATTAATTCTATAAAATTGGCAAACAATACAAAAGTTGAAATCAAATCAATATCTTTACTGCAAACAAATTGACATGGCAAAAATATACGTAGCATCCAGCTGGAAAAACCCGTACCAGCCAGAAGTAGTAAAAAAGCTCCGCGAGCAAGGTCACCAGGTATTTGATTTCCGCAACCCGCCCGACGGCAAAGGAGGTTTCTTCTGGAAAGACGTAGATCCAAACTGGGAGCAATGGACCACCCAAGACTACATCAACAAACTTGACCACGAATGGGCCGAGTACGGATTCATGCGTGACTATAACGCAATGAAGGAGGCCGATGTGTGTGTTCTAGTACTCCCTTGCGGCCGCTCTGCCCATACTGAGGCTGGTTGGATGGCCGGTGCTGGCAAGAAGGTTATTGCATATATCCCTGAAAAGCAGGATCCTGAGCTTATGTATAAGATGTTTGATTTAATCACTGACAAGTTAGAAACTATACTGAACGACATAAGTTTATCATAATAATATGAACGGAGTATCCGCCAATATTCATTTTAAGCCTTTACGGACCAATAAATATGCTAAATGGTTTGAAGAAGTACAATTTAATGGAAAAGTACTCTCGGATAAGGAACGGGAGGAGTGTGTCACTGTAATTGATGAGACCTTAGAACAATTCACCCAAGGATTACCAACGATATATCAAGCGCTCGATATTTTTAATAAGCGTGATACTTTTCACCAAATATATCGTACTATTACGTCAGTTATGATCTTTGTTGTAATGACCATGATTGACTGTTTAATCTCATGTAAGTACTTCATTATCGCTGATAAAGATTATGACCGTAGATTTATGCGAGGAAAGATGATGGTTATCCTTAACGAAGGCTTCAAGAAATTGTATGGCTTTGATGATAAAACGCACAAAAAATCTGAATGGTATAAACTATTTCCATTAATGAGTTATTTTCCAGAGGAAATAAACCGCCAATATCAAGATCTTACATACCTGCTTGAAAAACACGCCAAATCATCATCATGGTGGAAAGAAGAAAGAAATCTTGAGACCCATTTAGAGGCCACTAAATTGTATATGTCTCGTCAAGAGGAAATAGTAGAAAGCAAAGTTGTAATTGACTCCATGAAGCTATATTGCTCTTTGATGGCCGTTCACGATTTCTTAACCAACTTACATACTTGTGCTTACAACTACTTAGTAGATAAATACAACAAAGGAGAATTGTTAATTACTCAATAGAAAACAGTTTGAGATAAAGTATATGTTTTTCTATTTTTGTATCTGACTCTATAGAGCCAATCATTATCGCGTTTATTTACTAACTGTATAACAGTCCAAACGATGCTAAAAGAGTATTCTAACGATGACGTTTTTCTATTTCTTGAAAAGGAATGTCACCAAAAGGCTGATCTCTGGAATAAATTTGGTAAAGGTATTCAAGCTCGAACAATGGATACAGACTTCTGGAACGAGCTATCTGAACAATTAGACTGTTTTCGTATATGTGATGAATGTGGAAAGCCAATGATTGAAGGATATGTTGTTGATGGATGTGAAACATATTGTTCTGAAGAGTGCCTACACAAGCACATTACAGATGAAGAGTACAACAATCTTTACGACAACGGTAACGGAAACACCTATTGGACAACATGGTATGAAGACTCAATAACATATCAAAACTCCAAGACAAAAGAGTAATCAAATATACTCACAATGGAACTGAAATCAGGTATATATGAATCGCTTATATATGAGGCGCTGAAAAAGAAATTGGATAGTCTATCTGACAAGTATGTCTTTACAGATAGTATTGACTCAAGTGAAGCGCCTAAGATGCTAACTAATTATGTAGCAAGAATTATTAATAATTTGTTGGCTGATGATTCTCTATTTGAATCTCTAGATGGTAGATTCAGGTTCGTAAATGACATTTTAAATTTTATCGACAAGAATTGGCAGTGTAACCTTGATGATAGTCTGCTAACAAACCAAGAAGAGTTATTAAGTGGCATAGTGGATATGGCTGGCCTTACAAAAGAACAAGCTAAGCAGCGTGTTACTATGCGTCCACTTTCTGGCTATACAGTCAGTAACCTCTTTACGGGTAGCAATACCGACCTATCTATTGATGGTGAAATAGAACGAGACATTCAAACTGCTGATGAAATCTATTGGATAGTTGCTTTTATACGTTTTTCAGGTGTTAGAATCTTTGAGAATGCACTACGCGAGTTTCTCTCAAAGCCAAATGCCAAGCTTAGAGTTATTACCACCACATATATGGGTGCCAGTGAGCCCAAAGCTGTTGATTTCTTAAAACAGTTGGCTCCAAGCAAGGTTGAGATTAAGGTATCGTACAATTGCAACTTAGATCGACTGCACGCTAAATCCTACATTTTTGTCAGGGAGAGTGGTATGAACACGGCCTATATAGGTTCTTCAAACATGTCACGTTCAGCCTTAACAAAGGGTTTGGAATGGAATATGCGAATAACCAATCAAGAGAATCCACATATCATTCAAAAAGCTCTGGCCACTTTTGATACCTACTGGAATAGTGAAAACTTTGAGGACTATAACTATGAGCGCTTTGTAACTGCTATTTCTGAGAAAAATGAAGTGAACCGGAGTATTGGGCGTGTATTGCAAAAGTATCATATACTACCCCATCAAAAGGTTATTCTAGACAAGTTAACAGTAGAGCGTGAGATACATCATAGTTACAAGAATCTGATTGTGGCCGCAACAGGTACGGGTAAAACCGTAATAGCAGCATTTGACTATAAACGATTCCATGATGCTAATCCACATAATCGATTGTTATTTGTTGCACACCGTAAAGAAATCCTAGAACAATCTATCAATACATTTTGTTCCGTTTTAAACGATAGCACTTTTGGCGAGCTGTGGGTTGGTGACCACAGGCCATCTGCATCCGGAGATTTGAGCAATTTATTCATATCAATCCAATCGTTCAATTCTAATCTTGACACATTCCGTAGGTGTGGAGCCAACTATTATGACTATATCGTTGTAGATGAGGCTCATCATAGTGAGGCTGTTAGTTATCAGAAAGTGTTCGATCTGTTTACACCAAAAGTATTAATAGGATTAACAGCCACGCCAGAACGTGCTGATGGTGTAAATCTATCTAACTTTAACCAACGTATAGCTGCCGAGTTGCGTTTACCAGAAGCCATAGATAACATGCTCCTTTCTCCATTCCAGTATTTCTGTGTAGGTGATAGGACAACAGATTTAAGCCATGTGACATGGACTCAGGGCGGATATGACGAAAACGAGTTGGTAAGAAAACTGAATACACCAGATAGGCTGAGACTAATTACTGAGTCTTTACCACGATATCTTGCTGATGAACACAATTGTCGCGCGCTATGCTTCTGTGCAAGGCTAGATCATGCACGTGACGTAGCAGCTGGACTATGTTTAGCTGGTTATCATGCTGCCATGCTTTCAGGTGACGATAATATAGAACGACGAGAAGAAATTCTGAGCCAGTTCAGAGCAAAAAAGATCAATTATCTGTGTGTAGTAGATATTTACAACGAAGGTGTTGACATTCCAGAGATTGACACAGTACTATTTCTGCGTCCCACAAAGAGCCTTACAATATTTCTTCAACAATTGGGACGTGGATTACGTCTTGCAGCAGATAAAGAGTGTTTAACGGTCCTGGACTTTGTTGCACAGGCTCATGTAAACTATAGCTATGAGAGTCGTTTTAGAGCTCTTATCCCCAAAACTAAAAATGTAACCACAACCGCTATTAAGGGTGCTGTAGCAGAAAGTTTTACCATTCTGCCCCGTGGTTGCACAATTACGATGGATAAGTTGGCACGTGAGTATATTATCAACAATATCAAATCAGCTATTTTCAATCTAAATCGTCTCAAACAAGAAGTACGCTTATTTAGAGTGAATAACAACAAACCTTTGAATCTACCAACCTTCTTGAACCAATATGATTTAGATATTAGAGTCATATATAAAACAAGATGTTGGAATGCACTTTTACAAGAAGCGGGTATACTAACTTATCCAGTAGACGAATTCACAAAAGTGTTTGAGAACAACATGTACCGTCTCATTCACATCAATTCCATCAGATATATTAGTTTTATCAACAAACTGATAGATAACAATTTCAATTATGAGCATAACGCGAATAACAACTCTTTCGCATTGATGCTTTACTACGATTTATATGCAAAATCAATAGACAATTTTGGCTTTACCAATATTGATGAAGGGTTGAAAAAATTTGGTTCATATCCATTGTTCGTTGACGAGTTACGTCAGATTCTACAGTACCTCTCAGAACATCTTATCATTTCTACAAGACCCATTGAAGAGCTTGGTGCAAACAATGTACTTGAATTGTTCGGCTGTTATACTCGCGAGGAACAACTTGCCATATTTGGCAGGCGAACCGCAGAAAAAGCCGGAGCTATCCCTCAGAGTGGATGCTTGAATCTTGATGAAATAAACACAGAGTTATTGTGGGTAACACTTAATAAGAGCGATAAGGATTTCTCACCAAGTACTCAATACGAAGACTATGCTATCAATGAGGCTTTGTTTAACTGGCAGTCACAGAACAATGCGAGCCATCAGAACTCAGGCCGCCGATATGTAGAGCAAAAAACTAACGGACGCAAATTCCTTTTGTTTGTTAGAGAGCATAAAATTGACGAGTATGGATTCACTTCACCATATTATTGCTTAGGTTTAGTGAATTATGTTAGATCACATGGTGACAAACCCATGACCATCACATGGGCAATGCAAAATCATATTCCAGGCTTTATCTTAGATAAGGCACAAAAAATGGCTGTAGGATAATGAACATGAAACAGATTGAAGTAGTAGCAGCAATAATCCACGATGATAATGGACGTATCTTTGCCACCCAGCGAGGATACGGTGAGTTTAAAGACTTTTGGGAGTTTCCCGGCGGCAAGATGGAACCTGGCGAATCTCCGGAAGAGGCACTAAAACGTGAAATCTGGGAGGAGCTGGAAACCAAGATTGTCATCGAAAGGCTAGTCACTACTATAGAATATGACTATCCCGCCTTCCATCTGACAATGCATTGCTATTGGTGTA
>Ga0265299_10000256_pt1 | contig 70587 bp, 86 predicted proteins | sample AusTroGonzalo_MG_4_FD_193485 | JGI IMG/M metagenome (GOLD analysis project Ga0265299, IMG submission 193485) | Bovine rumen microbial communities from tropical cattle in Woodstock, Queensland, Australia - Gonzalo_02 | ecosystem: Host-associated > Mammals > Digestive system > Stomach > Rumen ... | reverse complement strand
GTTATTGTAAAGAATTCTGAAAATCCTGAATATAAAGGACATTTTGATGTAATGCTTAAAGAAAAGGTTAAGCTTACTAAAATGCTTTCTAAGCTTAAAGAAATTGTAGCTAAGGAAAAGATTTTTGTAGAAGAATCTTTAATGTATCATTATAAAGGTAAAGACAAAGAAGAAATCTGGTCATGCATGGAATTTTTCTATCAAAATCTTTGGAATAAGGATTTCAGAGAATTTGTCTGGTCAAATACAGATGATAATTGGGAAAATTACCATGTTTATTTAAAATACAATAATATGTGGTCAGAAGTAGAAATTGTTTATGGTATAGGTGCATTTTGCGTCATTAGTCCAAAACTCACAAAACCTTGGCAAGAAGGAATGAAATATCTTGATCTCGATAAAGTAAATATCGCGACAAATACTGATGTAATTTTATATGATTAATATATTTTTTGATATAGAAAATACGATTATTGATGACTTGTGGAATTGTAATTTTCTACAAGATAATTGTGATAGAATTAGTAAATGGTTACGTAAACATTTTTGTTTTACTCCATATCTTAAGTGTCATTTATTTACCTGGGGCTGGAAAGAACGTTCAGAAATTAATGAAGAAATTGTCAAAAATATATTTGACCGCTTAGAAATTCCAGAAGCTAATAGAGGAATCGTTTGGACAAAAGATGATTCTATTCAATGTGTATTTAATCATAAATGGGTAAACACTACTGATGAAGTAGAACTTGAAGATTTGCATATTCCTGGTGCAATGAAACGTTTTGGTCTTGAAAAACAGACTTGTTTTATTCAGCAAGTAAAAGACTGGATTGATTTTAAAAATAAACAGTTTGAAGGTTTGATAAATACAGATCGATTTTTCTTGATTGACGATACTAATAATGAAGAAGAAACAGAAGCTAGATTCTTTACAAATAAAAATGGTTTTAAATTAGATATTGAATTTTTACATCCGAAGAATTTAATTATTTAGTATCTATTAAGGAATTAAAATATGACCGAGACATATAAGACATTATTTAATTATAAACGATATGATGAAAAAGATCCACAACAATTTTTTGTAACTTATCATATTGATCATACAAAAGAATTCTTAGAATTCCTTAGCGAATGTGTTTTAGAAGCAGATGATTGTTCTTCGTATGCAGATAATATAAATGATTTTAAACCAGATTATATTGGTAAAAAAATTCAAGATGAAGTTGGCGATTTAATAGACGGAGAAGTCTATTTTATTAATACTTGGTATAGTTATGATGAATCATGTTGTTATTCAGAAATTTATTTTGATATGACAAATAGAACTAAGGCAATTCAAGAGACAATCGAAACTATTAAGTATAATATTAATTGTGCTAAAAATGTTTGGGGTGATGATATTGTTTTCAAACTCCATGATGAAATACAAAAGCAAATTATAGAGGAATAATAATGAGTAGTATTACAATAGAAGAAAAGGTAAAAATTGTTAATGAAAAATTTAAAATGTTAGTTGAACGCATTGATAAAGATTTTTTATTTATTAAATTTTTTACTCAATATTTTACATTGGAAATTAATGGAGATAATTCTAATATTATTGCACCATGTAAATATAAAACAATTGTTCCAGAAAAATATCTTAGCCATATTACTGATCATTTTCAACAAAATTATCTTAAAAAGATGGCAAAACCATTTGAATTTTGGGCACCAGATTTATATGAAAAAACAGATGATGAAATATATAATTTATTAAAGGACGGTTGTCAGAATATTATTAACAATCGTAGAGCACTTGATAATACTGTAATGCAATATAAAGAATTATTGGATAAAGGTTTTTATCTAGGTACTTGTTGGACTGATTGTAATTCTGTTAAACTTGCACCAGGTCAGGTTGATGAATATTTAAATATCATTTTTAAAAATTTTGTAGTTAAAGATCAAGCTGAATATAAAAAATCAATTATATCTGAATTTGCTAATTATGTAAAGAAAAATAATATTGAAAGAATTGAATTTGATACTCCAGTTTGTTTAGTAAATCTTCCACATGTTTTTAATGCAAGATATGATAGAACACAAGAAAGAAGACGCAAAAATCAAGAATGTTCTAAAATAATTAATGCTATTGTAAATGAAGTTCAAGGAAATAATATAAATTATGAAAATTAAACAAGTAAATTTTAAATTCTCAGATACTAAAAAGAAATGGTGGCAATTCTGGAAAGAAGATACTTATGGTAGATGGTCTCATGAAAGATTTGCTGAAATATTAAAGGTTTTTGACAGGTATGTAAACTGGGATAAACTGATGAATGTCGTTATGTCACCAGATGCACTTACTGTTTGTAGCACTATTGGATATGTAGGCAAAAATGATGAACTTTGTGCATTAATTACAAATGTTAATAAAGATGGATGTCCATCATTTGAAAAGTTTTTAAACTATCATGGAACATATCCATGTGTTACAGATTTATATGCACAAGAATTTGACGAAGACACCAAAGATGGTTGTACATATATTGCATTTAGATATATTGACGGTTCTATGTTAATTATCAATTTTACTGAAGCAATATTTAAAAGCATTCCAGATGGTCAATCGGTTGAATGGTGACTGAATAAATTAACTAGTCAATAACCTATTTACAATTCTTCTCCTTTTTGCTATATTATAGAGGTAAAAAGGAGTTTTTATTTTATGAAAGAAAGATATAAGTGTGTAGTAACAATTATGAATGAACCCATGATTTTTAAGCGTTATGGTGAAAATGAGGAAGAAGTCCAGAAGGAACTTGAATCATTCATCAGCGAAGCTTATGGTTCAATTCCGACAATTATCTCTATTGAAAAGGATAAAACTCACCCTTATAAAAAGAAAGAGGAGATTGCACATGCTTAGTGTTCTTGGTTATGGTTCAATTCTGTTCATAGTTGAACTTGTATTTCTTATTGTCACCACGACATCTATCGATATGAACAAACCAATGAGTGTCGGCGATGTTTTTGGTTCTCTTGCTAAATTTTATATTTTGAATATTGCTTTTGTAGCTCTTTTAACGTATTTACCTTCGTAAAACCATGAGACAAGATGAAAAACAAATATTTGACTATTTAAACCAGTCATCTTATCTATTACATGTTCTTCTTGACCGAATGAATATCGATATTCAGTCAATCCATATTATGAATGATAGGGTTTGGCATGTTCTTTATCGAGAAGCTGTCATTGGAACGATCACGTTCAGAACCGCTGAAGATGATTTTACATACTGTAATATTCGTCTTTATAAGTATGTAAAACAGAAAATTAAGGATATTCCAGACTTCATTATGTCTGAATATTATGAGTTCGATGGTGATACTAGAGTAAGGTTTAAGTTTGATAAGTTTGAAAAATATTTCAATGCTATCAAGGAAGTAATCGACAAAGATAAACCTTTGGAAACAGAAAAAACTGAAATTCATTGTAGTATTGAAGACAGCATTTCCAGGTTAACTGAATACTGCGACGAATATGACCAGAAGTTCTCTAAAAATATGATTATTCATGACATTATGAATGTCATAAAAGAAAACGAACGATTACATGCAGAATTACAGAAAAAATCAGAATCAATTTTAGATATGTTCCTAAGAGTGTGATATATTGTATCGCATAGTACCTTAAAGGTAGTCATTAATTTGACTACCTTTTTTGTTATAAATAATATAAAATAAAAAGGAACTTTATGAAGCTCAATGAACTGGAAATATATAAGGCATTAAAGGTTCTTACAGAGTCAGGTTATATCATTTCTGAAAATCGTTTAGTCACAGAAAATAGAACGTTTGACGTAGAGGAACTTGTTACAAAATATAAAGCACGTATCATGAAATTGTTAAGACAAAAGCTCACACAGATGCTTGACAAGGTTTATGATGGCGAAGATGTAGAAAAGACAATTACAATCGAAATCCCAGCATTGATGGTTCCTGTTACTTATCGTCCAGAACCAGTCAGAATGAAAGCATTGACTGTTAAACTCTATGGTGATAAAAAAGATATTCGTAGTGATTATGATGCACAGAAAGGTAGAGGAAAAGGTGCATTATATGCTAACGCCATGGGTGATACAAACCCAGATACAGATCCAGTCATTTTGATGATTAACTTACCAAACGTTATTTCTGCTGCTACAACTAAGACCGCTGGTTCTACTACAAAAGGAACTAAGAAAATTACAGAAGGTAAGTATACAAGTAGAAAAATCAATACAATTCCATTCCCAAAAGCTAGAGAAAAAGCTTCAGAAGGTCAAGAACAAGTTGATAGGATTTTAGCTAACCTTGAAAAGAACAAGGGTAAGAAAAAGACAGCAACTCCGACTACTGGTCGAACCGCAGAACGTGATGCATTATATGCTCGTTTCCGTGATAGATATGGTTCCAGCAGCAATGGTTATTATGGTAGTTATGGCTATGGCGGATATGGTTACGGTGGTAATTATGGTTATAGTAGCTATACTTATGTTGACGATTCATTCAAGTTCAAGGATGCTGTAGAAGAAGTTGAAGCTGATGCAGAAACACCAATGCAGGTTGTTGATAAGATTATGGAAGAATATTTTGGTGATTTCTTCCAGGAAGTTCTTCATCATGAATTAACTCACTATATTCAGGCTAATAATAAGCAATTAGATGGAACTGAAGATGCACATGACTATGATGCTCATCAAGTAATGGCTTCAGGTGCTTATGCTTCTGACGAACTTGAATATGAAGCAAAATTACACCAGAAACTTCCAGATTATATCGATGCTATCCAGCGTTCTAAGAACAGTGTATCTAAGATTGCTAAGAATCTTGTTACAAAGCTCTTTAGTAACCAATTTAATAAGTTGCCAAAGGCTAAGCAACAAAAATATTTCGACGAAATTCTTAAATTATGTCAAGTTATTAAGACACACCCTGAAATAACCAAACATAATTTCAATAAGGATAAAATCAATAAATTAATCAGAGACGCCTTATAAATAATAATATAATGGAGGAAAAAATGGCAAAATCAAAAGAAACAAAAGCGAATGTACCACCTTGGGCAAAGGGCGGAAAGGTCTAATCCTTTAGCTTAGAACTTGTGAATGCATTCAAAAAACCGGATATTTTTATCCGGTTTTTATTATAAATATTATAAAAGTTTTTATTATAAATATTATAAAAGTTTTTATTATAAATATTATAAAATATAGGAGATAAAATGAATTTACAAGAAGCTAAACAAATTCTTAGAAATAAAGGTTATACACTGCTTAAAGAAGATGCTAATTCTGATGGTGTTAGAAAAGCAAAACAATGGATCGAATTTTCAGACGCATTAACTCGTACTGGCTGTTCTTCTGCTAACGAGCTTATTGAACAAGCACGTCATGAATTTTCTCATTTCTATTGGAGAGAAAAAGGTCAAGACAGATTTTTACCTGGTATAATTAGAATTGCAATAGATGATTGTGGTTGGTTAAGCGGTAACGAAGATCCTAATGATATTATAGAATTAAAAGCTATGTTTATTGCAGCAACTGATGAATATTTAGCATACAAACAAAATAATCCAGGTGAACCATTTGACTTAAATGCTGATTTTAATGGTTTGAGTTTTGATGAATTACATAATGCACTTGGTTCTCGTGCAATTAATGCTGCAAAGGCAAAGTTAAACCGTAAATAATTATAGCATGTACAAAGAAAAAAACTGGAATTTAGTTCCAGTTTTTTCATTTATAAATATAGTATGAATATCATAGAATGCACAAATACTGCCAATACAACAGAATTGAAAAATAGAAAAATCAAGTATATTGTTATACACTACACAGCGGGCGTTACAAGCAAGCCTGGGACTGCGAAATCAAATGCTAAGTATTTTGCTAAGGAAACTACAAAAGCTTCTGCAGACTTCATTATTGATGACGAAAATATAGTCCAGTATAATCCTGATATAAAGAATAGATACTGTTGGCATTGCGGCGGTAATAAGTATAAAACCAAAGGCGGTTCATTATATAAAGTATGCACAAGTGCTAATTCTATCGGTATTGAAATGTGTTCTACTAACTTGACAAAGAAAGTCACTTCTCCAAACGATATAAACTGGTATTTTACTCCAGCCGTAATAGCTAACTGCATAGAGCTTACAAAGAAATTGATGGAAGAATATAAAATCGATTCAAAACATATAATTAGACATTATGATGTTAATGGTAAGCCATGTCCAGGAGTCATTGGTTGGAATGAAGATACTGGTGATATTTCTAAATGGCAGGAATTTATTATTAAAGTTTCTCCAAAGCTTGAAAACGTAATCATCGAAGAAGCCGAAGAAACTGTAGTAGAAGAACCAAAGGAAGAAATAATGGAAGTAAAGGTTCCAGAAGTTAGAGAAGAAAAAGAAGAAATTATTGAAGAAAAACAAAAAGAAAAAGGCCTTTTAGAGTCATTAATTGATATGATCCTAAAAATATTTAAGAAATAGGCATTTACAATATATTGCACCTTTACTATATTTTGTAAAAAAAGGTGTATATGTTGGATAAAGAAATCATTGAAATTCGTAGAATTTGGGATGAGACTAAGGCAAGACATTTAGATCATTTCAAATTTTTAGCTAAATCTGGTCGTCAGTTTATTGTAAAACAGCAAAATAACTGTTTTAATATATACACCAAAAACAATAAATTGATAGCCAATAGCATTTCTAACATAGAGGACCTGGCAAATTGCATGACAATGATTGCCAATACAAAGTAGGTAATACCATGAAGAAAATCATTCTTGCATTACTCTTCTGCATTTTAACTGTTCATGCTACATGTAATGAAATGTATGAAAAATTCAAATCAGGTCTTGATATTCAAATGACAGCATTATGCAAGACACAGGTAGAAGGTGTTTTGGGTTATAAGTTTTATATTCAGGATGAAAACTCCGGATATATTAATGCAATGCTTGTCTTCGATGAAAATAATTACTATCTTTACTTTGACGGTGTTGATAAAAATCCGTTCAAATGTACTGAAGATGTTATTTATCGAACCGAAAAACCAGAAGCTATTTTAAAAGTTGTTTTTGCACCTAGATTACATAAGTGCGAAGCTAAATTTATTGAAAAATATAATAGGATTTAATAATGAAACTATATTTTTTAAGACATGCACCGACTGCACCTAACTTGACTGGAGCTATGGTTCAGGATTACAGTCAGGAACCTATTGCTGGAACTATGCCAGAACATTGGCAGGAAGATATTGGTCAATACTTGCCGAAGATTGATATTAATACTCCTATTGTTTCTTCTCCAGCAAAGAGATGTCAGCAAACGGCAGAATTGTTGTTTAAAATGCCGCCGATGATGACTTTAAATGAATTGAACGAATTTGATTGTAGCGAATTGAATAACTTGAAATTCTGGGAAATTACAAAGGAAGAATTTGAAAAGATTGTTCCTTTAAAGCCAGAAGATATGGAAAAGCAAATTGATTTGGTATTCAAGTTTTTTGATACATTACATGATGCATTCCCAAATATTAATAATATCGTAAATATCAGTCACGGTATGGTTACTAGATATATCTATCATTATTTAACTGGTAACAAGGGAATTTCTGCATACGATGTAATCAACAGTAACGGTTTTAAATTTTATAACCTTGACCTTCTCGTATATGATACCGAGACCAAGGAAATTAAAGATTATCACAATAGAGACCACATTACACACTTTTAATTAATATGTATATTATTGAAAGATTAAAGAAGGATTACCCAGCACATACGGAAGAGCTGGATGCTTACGATATGTTTCTTCGTAGGTATTATTCTGACGATCTGTTATTTAAGATTTATGACGATCAGAAACCTTCATTCTATTGGGTTAACGAAGCATTTAAGTGTGGACCAGGAAAGCCTGGATATAATAAGAATATGGCATATTATAGTAATGCCATTAATTTTGATTTAGACTTTTTGAGAAGTCTTGTCAAAAATTCAGACAATATGTCAGTCGATGAATTGAGAAAATCATTGCTCGGTGAACATTACGATCCTGCCCGCGAGAATGAATTAAAGAGTAAATTAAAGGAAAGGAATGATAAAAGCAGGACATGTATTCAAAAAGAGTAAGCTTGGACTAACATCGTTAAATATTGTATTCCCTACAGGCGCTGCATATGAAAAACCAGGTCGTAGAGGAATATCACACCTAATGGAACATTTGATTACAAAAGGCGTTGATAAATATATGGACAGATTTACAAATGACTGTATAGATTTCAATGCCTCAACCTCACAAAATTATGTTGTTGTTTACTTCAGGGGATTAGAAGACAAATTATCCGCAGATTTTAAACAAGAACTGGTCAGAGCAATTTTAAATGATTATGTAAATATTACAGAGAAGGAATTTGAAAACGAAAAGAAAATCGTTATGCAAGAACTTCTCGATACTTATGAAGACCCAAATGACGGTCATTATACAAACTTAATTTATAACTATTTCGGCGTTCATGACCCAACCGGTATTCCGGCAGATATTGAAGCTTTTACTTATGCAGATATGCTTCAGGTCGCAAGAGAACAGTATACGAAACCCCTTAGAATTGTTGAAGTTGGTAAGGATAAAACAGACTTTAGCAATATTGAATATTTAGACACTTTACCAGAACCTGTTACTTTAAAATTTAGAGACAGAAAGCAAGAAATTCTCCCAGTTACAGATTCTGAAAAAGTTAATGTATTTGTTTTTAGTAAGCATCCCGTTATTAAGACAGAATATCCACTCGCACTTATTGGTATGCAAATGCTTTGCGAAGGTTTAAATTCTCCGTTCTGTCAAGAAATTAGAGAAAAACGTGGATTAAGCTATTTTGTCATCGGTGACATTCATCTTATTACCAAGAATGGTATTTTATACATGAATGCCTGCACCGATAAGGAACATCAGAAAGAACTTGAAGATATTTTTAAAGATATGTGTAAAGATATTACGAAGTATCTTACAAGGGAAAGATATGAAATTATAATTAACCAGCTTAAAACCATGTTCAGAATGAAGAAGTGTTTGAGATGGAAGAATGTTGGTGACTTAATTAACATGGAAATGCCAAATCTTGAAGAATGGATTAATGATGGAAAAATCTGGTATGAAAAACTAGTTGGTATCATGCAAAAGTATTTCTATGAAATGGAAATAATCTCTAAATAGGGGTTTACAAGAGTAAAATAATTTACTATATTTAATCTCGCTATCGCAAAGAAAGTTCCTATAGATGAATAATTTTTTAGGCAATATCTACTTTTCGCGATAGCGATTTTTTAACAACACAAATAAGGAATTTATATGATTAATCTTAAGTTGATTACAATGTTTAATGTCGCGCCTAAGGCATCTGATGATGAAAAGCTTTCATTTGAAAAGGTCAATGCAGAATCCGCTAAGTATGGTTGGATTGTTCATCCTGATTGTTGTTCCAAGACTACTTTGGCTTGGATCAAGGCTGAAGCAAGAACCAATTATAATAAGACCTTCTATGCAAAGTGGGAAGACATTACATCCAAGACTCGTTTCGAACTCTTGGTTGATCAACTTATTCATTACGCCACCACATATGGCACTGGTTTTACTGCAGGCCAGGGCTATGTTCCTAACCAGGAGGCTGATGTAGAAATTCCGTATCAGTCGTTTAAGGTTATTATGCCAGCGACTGAAGAAGAAATCTACAACCGTTGTATTAAGATGCTTCAATCAGGTATTGCACTTGAATCTGAAACTCTTAATATTCTTATCGATTATATCGTTAAGGAAGACCGCTATACAAAGTACGGATTGAATATTGATTCAATTAAGAACAAAGAAGCTATCATTATGCTCATGGACACTACCAACATTTTCGGTACTGATCCGTTTAATATGCTCCGTTACTTTGTTTTCAAGGCAACTGGAAAGGCAATGCTTATCAAGGATCGCCGCACCATTCAGACTATTAAGGAAAACACAGAAAAGGTAGACTTTACTCGTCTTTCTGAAACTGAATGTAATATTTTGGCTTCTGTTTTCTACAGATTCAAGCCGTTGTTCCTTGCATTCAAGCATACTGCAGATCAGGGTTCTGCAAAGGTTTTCAAGAATGAAGCATTCCGTAAGGCTGCTTCTAAGCTCAAGGCTGCGGTTACCAGCTGTCCTACTAATGCCTCTGTTATTAACCATATTAGACGTTTGGCAGTTAAGGCACATAAGCCATTTACACCGGGCTTTTGGGAAACCATCCTCACTGAAGAAAAGTCTCTTACTGAGGTTGCAAATCGTCTTGCAAAGGACAAAATTACCAATTTCAAGAAGATTACACTTATGCAAGGTATTCTTGCAAAGATTCAGAATGCATCAGGAAAGATGTATGTAATCAGAAATGGTAAGATGTGGGTTCGTGAAGACGCACCTAAGGTTTCTCAGGGCATGAACTCTTATCTCATGAGAGTTTATGGCATGCTTGAAGATTCCATTGTCCAATCAATTAAGGGTAAGGCCTGTGCGGTCCGTTATCCAAAGAACGTCAACTTAACAGTCCCGACTTCGGAAAAGAACTTTATTGGAAACTATCCGTTCGGTACTTCCGTTGACATGGGCGAAGATCATAACGTCATTGGTATCTATTGGCGTAACGAATGGGGAACTCGAGACTTCGACCTCCATTTGGCTGATATTGATGGTAATAGTTATGGTTGGAATGCTGGTTATACTGATGGAAGAAATCAGATTATCTTCTCGGGTGACATGACAAATGCCGAACCGGAAGCTACTGAATTGTTCTATATCAGTAAGGAATGCCCAGATGGTAAGGTATCTGTATCTCAATTCTCTGGTGCTTCCAAGTCACAGTTCAAGTTCTTTGTTGCACGTGAAAATCGTTCCAACATGAAGGATCGTGGTTATGGTTCTTATGGCGGTAAGCCTTGCCCGATGTGTGATCCGAACAACATCAAGGCAGAATTCATTATTCCAGTTGATGGTGAACGTGACAAGCAGTGTGCATTGATCGTCGATAATAGAGTTTATCTCATGGATCTTACTCAAGGCGGCGGTCGTGTACCTAACCAGAAGTATGCCCAGGTATACATTGAAAATCTCAAGAATAAGTGTCGTTCCTTCGTGGACTTGAAGCCTATTCTTGAAAAGGCAGGTTTCACTTTCGTTGAAGATGGTGACGAAAAGACTGAAGTTGCACTTGATTTAACCCAGTTAAGCAAGGACACTTTAATCGATTTGTTCTCTACAGTCGAAAAGTAAAAAATAATAAAAGTTCAAAACTTTTTAAGGGACCAGCTTCTAGCTTGTCCCTTTTTTCTATATTTAAACAAAAAATTTAAAGGAGTAATATGAGAATAACATTAGATGACAATAAGATTGTCTTTACAAGCGATTTACATTTAAACCATCGTAAGTTATGTACTAGCTACGAAGACCACTTCGATAGAACAAGAAAGTATGCAACAATCGATGAAATGAACGCAGATATTGAGAAACAATGGAATGATGTAGTTGACGACGAGACTACAGTTTTCTTCCTTGGCGATTTTACACTTGGAACTCCAGGAAGCAAGTTAGTTGATTTGTTTAGAGAGTATTATGCCAAGTTGCATTTCAAACATATGTATTGGTTAATGGGAAATCATGACCACGATATTTTCAAGAAATTATTAAAGGTTCTTGATGAATTTCCAAAAATTACTTTAGTTCATGATAACCATATCTTATTAACACATAATGGTGTAAATTATCTTTTGCAACATTATACTTATAATGACACAAATGATAAGGCATATAAGGATTCTGATGATTCAGCATTAAATCATTATGATTCTGAAGGAACATTCATTACTTATCTTGTTCATGGTCATACACATGAATTTGCACAGACAACAAAGTGCAATTATAAAGGAGTAGAATTAGTGCAAAATAACGTTAACTGGGAATCTTATTATAGACCAGTAAGAATCCATGAGTTACAACCAAAGGACGATGGTAAGACATTAGTCATTGTTCGTGGTATTCCAGGTTCTGGCAAGTCTACTTTTGCAAAGAAGTTGCTTGCTGACTTGCAGTCCCAAGGACACAAGGCTAGCCATTTTGAATCTGATAATTTCTGGATTAACGAAGCAGGTGAATATAAGTTCAATCCTGCATTATTGGGCGTTGCTCATAGCAAGTGCTTCGATGATGTATTCAATGCGTTAAAGGGTGACGATTCTTTTGTCATTGTTTCTAATACTTTCGTAAAGCGTAAGGAGTTAAATCCTTATTTAAACGAAGCTGCAGCACATGGATATAACGTTTCAGTTTTCCGCATGGCAAACGATTTCGGTTCTATTCATAATGTTCCAATGGAAACGATTGACCGCATGAAGGCACAGTTTGCTGACTATCCAGGCGAAACGATTGTTAGGGCTGACAACTAACAGTTGTTTTGCTATATTTAATAAAAAAGGAATAATTTATGCATTATATTTTTGGAAGCTGGTTTGATCCGTTTACGCATGGACATGAAGAAATCATTAAGACTGTCAAGAAAAAGATGAGAGCAGGTGATAAGCTTCATATTCTTGTTACAGATAATGATGAAAAGACTAATCGCACCCCAGTAGAATTTCGTAAGCAAATGGTTACTGCTGCATTAGCATCTAAGAATGTTAAATATGATATTGACATTCAGACAAATAGAATGCATGAATATCTTTGGGTTAAGTATAGACAATATGACCCTAAGGATATTACTATTGTTATGGGTGACGATGAATGGCGAAGCCTTGTGGCAGGTAAATGGTTATACAGTAATCGTTTATTGACTACTTATAATTTCCTTGTTTTTGCAAGAGGAACTGAGGAAATTGCATATAAGCAAGCAAATTGCACAGTTGTTAATAATGTTAAAAACTGGGATGTTTCTAGCAGTGCTGTTAGAGAAATATTTAGAACTAATCCGGATTGCCATTATAAGGATGTTCAGAAATATATTAGCAAAGTAGTTTTCAATGTCATTAAGCATGAAGGAACACTTAATGCAAAGAATGAAATTGTTTCTACTTGTTTGTATAACCAGAATCCGACCAATTATGCAGATTTGGAAAAGAAATGGGTTGAAAACTACAAGAAGCAGGGTTGGGGCGCATTTGCAAATACTGTAGATATTTGTGCAATTTCTGGTGATGAAGTTCTTTTGATTCGTAGAAAGAAACCGCCTTTCATGGGTCACTGGTGTACTCCTGGTGGATTCTTTAATCATTCTGCATTTAAAAATAAGGAAACTGGTTTGATGGAAAAACCAGATGCTGATCTTGAACATGCAGCACAAAGAGAATTTAGAGAAGAAGCTGGTCTTAATATTCCAGTAGAAAAGTTTAGTCAGATTAAAACATATAGCCATATGTTTGATCCGCGACTTCGTATTATTGATACTGCATTTGTTGTTCATGTTCCTGGCAAGGATAAGAAAAAAGTTATTGCTGGTGACGATGCTGCAGATGTAGGCTGGTTTAAGCTTGATAATTTGCCAAAACTTGGTTTCCATCATGGCACAATTATCGAAGATGCTTTAAAACAGTAATAAATAATTAATATGGATAACGAAAAGACAAAACCTCAATTGGGTGAAATGATTTCTAATTTCCCTGTAGAAGAACTTAAACGTGCAATTATGCATATTGACAGATTTGACACAGATGTAGTTACTGATCAAAAAATTCAAGCAGTTGAGGCAGAACGCAAACTAGAAGAAAAATCAGAAGAAATTATAGCTGATAATCTCTAATACTTCTGTATTTTTTATAATAAATGAGGGATTATTTCTCTCATTTTTTATTATAAATAATATAAAGTAAATTACAAGGAGATTATATGAGCTTGTTCTCTAATAGAAGAAGATATATTACTGAAATGGCAAAGAATGCATATCGTCGTATTTACGACAAACTTTCACCTGAAAAGAAACAATTTTATCTTACTGATAAGGCACTTAATGAATTAATTGCTGATAAAGGTCAAACAGATCGTCAAAAAGCTTCATTGAAAAACTATATTATTCAGAATAGTTTTGATTGGGATAACTATGTTGCTTTAATCAATGATAGACTCGACATTGATTTAAGTAGCATTTCTTGGAGTGAGCTTGTTCGTAAGTTTAACGCAAGTTCATATCATAAGCTTTTCGCAAGAATTGAAAGAACAGTTGAACGTAATAAGGACGATATTGATAGAAATTATTATGATAAGGGTATGGCATTCCGTCATAAAACCACTAAGCAATATACAAGTGCACAAGACGCTTATGACCAGTTGAACCTTGCTGAGTTTATTGATTGGTTCCAGCATAATCCAGAAGAAGCTTTGGATAGATTCGGTGCCAAGACTTATAAGAACATCAAACGTGATATTCTTCGTTGGACTATGCCGCAAGAAGAATATAAGAGTTCTAAATATGCATTGGCTGACCAGTGGTTTGACTTGTGTCACGTTATTAGAAATCCAAATCTTTCTGCAGAAGAAAAGCCAAAGATGTCTGAAGAACTTGCATATAAGCTTGCATTGTTCATTCAGGAAGAACCAGAAAATGCAAAGCTATTGTTAGCAAACAATATCGAAACAAACTGGGCTAGTGTTAATACAACAGTTCTTGACTTTTTCAGAAATAATGCTCAAATGGAAACATTGCCAAGTGTCGAAGAATGCCGTGCATTCTTAAGCTCTGACGCACGTCGCATTTCTGAAGAAGTTACTGCACTCATCGAAAATGAAATTCCAACAACCATTCAAATTCCATTACGTAATGGTTCTAGTTATGCATTGAAAGTTAAGGAAATTGTCAAGAAATACTTTAGCGACAATCCAAGAATTTTCAGAAACGGTGGTGTTATCGGCGATGCAGTTGGTTCTCCAAGTTCGTCTGTTGTCAGCAATATCTGCAGAACCGCAATGACACGTTTGAATACTCATTATAAGACTGATACCGATAAGCCATTTAATGCACATACGCTTCAGGAATTCTATGATACTTATAAGCCAGTATTTAAGCTTGGTTTGACTGAAGAACATCTTACTGCATTGTTTGAAAACTTTGCTAAGGACTTCAAGGACAACGCATAATAATTTTCAACAAATTAATCATAACGGGTTTACAAAACCCGTTATTTTTTTATATTTAATATTACTATGACTACACAAGAAACTTTTATTAAAAATTATATTGATTTTATTTCCACTGCAAAGACTGAACGTATTTGCGTTGATGAAGCCGAAAAACTTGCAATTAAGGCAGGTTTTAGACCATATAAACATGACGACGGTATTTTATTACCAGGCAATAAATTTTATTTTAAAAATAAAAATAAAAATTTTGCTGCATTTATTGTCGGTAAAGCAAATAATGCAGTAAATATTCTTGGCGCACATATTGATGCACCTAGAATTGATGTTAAACAGAAGCCATTATATGAAAGCGATGGAATTGCTTATTTTGATACGCAATATTATGGCGGTATTAAAAAGTATCAGTGGACAACTACTCCGCTTGCAATCCATGGCGTTGTTTGTCTTATTGATGGTGGTAAAGTTAATATTTCTATTGGTGAAGATCCAGATGACCCGATTTTCTGTATTTGTGACCTTCTTCCGCATCTTGATAAAAAGCTTGCAGAAAAGAAGGCAAGTGACTTTATTAATGGTGAAAAGCTTGATATTCTCGTAGCAACAACAGAACTTGAAACTGAAGATAAAGATAAGAAGAAGGTTAAGGAATGGGTTTTGAAGTTCCTTAAGGAAAAGTATAATATTGAAGAAGAAGATTTAGTTTCTTCTGAACTTGAAATTGTCCCAGCTGGAAGAGCTAGATATTCTGGTTTTGATAAATCTTTGGTTGCTGGTTACGGTCAAGACGATAGAGTTTGTGCATATACGTCATTAATGGCCATTCTGGACCTCACAGAGACCCCAGATGTTACAGCAGGTGTTGTATTAGTAGATAAGGAAGAAATTGGTTCTTGCTGCGCTACAGGAGCAAAATCAAGATGGTTTGAAGATGTATTGCGTTGTATGACAAGACCTAAGGATGAAGTTGAATTTGCAACAATTCTTGCACGTTCTGGTATGCTTTCTTCTGATGTTACTGCAGCTTATGACCCGCTTTATGCAGATGCTTATGATAAGAAGTCTTCTGCTAAGTTAAATGGTGGTATCATGTTCTCCAAGTATAACGGAGGTCGTGGTAAGTCTGGCGGTGCTGACGCAAATCCTGAATTTATCGCTTATGTTAGAAGGATTATGAAGGATGCAGGTATCAAGTATCAGTTTGATAGTCTTGGCAAGGTTGATGTTGGCGGTGGCGGAACAATCGCAAGCATGGTTTGTGAACTGAATATTAATGTTCTTGATGCTGGTGTTCCTATTCTGAATATGCATTCGCCTTTGGAACTAGCACATGTAAATGACATTTATAACGCTTACTTAGGTTATATGGCATTTGCTAAAACATATTAATAAAAAAGACGGCAATTAATTTGCCGCCTTTCTTATATTAATTGAGATTAATTATATTCTTTCAGCTCTAATTACCTGAGCGACGTTTGTAGCGTATGCGCTATCGATGTCTTCTGGGTTTTCAACCTTGTTTTTAGCATCAGCTTCAGTTGCTGCAGGAACAATAACAGCTTTGATTCTATTTGTCGGACGACCGTTTTCATCAGCGACCTTATAGTAAACTCTCCAGCGTGGTATTCTGTTAACACGACGGGTAACTGTTGTTTGTGGTCTTCTACGTGCCGGCTGAACAACTGGTTCATTATATTCGTAAGTTTCGTCATCGATTTCATTACGGTTTCCAGTATTATCGAATTCATAAACAGAATCTTCTGGATGTTCAGAGTTAACGAACGGGAATGCGTCTTCAAGTTCACGCTGAGCAAATCTGCTGATTTCCGCCTTAATTTCTGCAGGCATGCTAATAACAACATGATATTCTTGCTTTGCTTGACCGTCTTCTTCAACATCGACAACTGCTGCATCAACTTTACACATTGCAAACTTACCTTCATCGTCTTCGAATGCAATACGTAACTTATCCTTGATTGCAGAAATAATTTCATCAACGTCATTCTTAGATTCTTCATCATCAGTAACATCGATATTAATCTTAATTACACTCTTCGGATAAGAATAATGGTCAGTAAAGTTTCTGTTAACAGTTCTCATGCGGTGACGAGTAACTGGGCGAGTCGTAATTGTTTCCGGTGTTTCTTCAAATTCTTCATCAGAAATCAAGTCTTCTGGTTCCGGATTTTCACGACGCTGACGTTCACGTTCAGCACGTTCTGCTTCTTCACGAGCACGACGTTCTGCTTCTTCACGACGTAATTCTTCTGCACGTTCTTCTTCTGCTCGCTGTGCAGCTTCTTCTGGAGTAGTATCATCAGCTTCACCAGCTACTGCAGTACCGAAAAGATGCGGAATATCATCTGGATCAAGATCTGGGTTATTTTCTCTAATAAACTGATACCAGTTCTGGTCAGTCATAAGGTTTAATCTATTTTGAATAGATGTTATAGTACGACCACTTGCATGATGTTCTTGTGCAAGTTGTAAAACACGCTCTAATGAACGGTAGTAGTACGAACGAGTATTCGGTAACATGTAACCACCTTTAATACGATGGCCGTTAATTACCTTCGGCTTAACTTTATATGAATCAAAGCCCTGAATTATTCTTTTAACGAATGTCTTATCTTCATTGGTTAATCCAATATTATCATACCAATCTTCCAAAAGTAACTGTGCATCTTCGTTAAGTGTATAACCATGTTGCTTTAAATACTTAACTGCCTCGTCAAAATTCAATTCTTCTTCTGGCGAAAGGTCATTTTCAATAAAATTGGTTGCATCAAAATTATCTTCATCGAAATTTTCTAAATCTGCTTCATCATAAGAAACATTATCATCTAAATCTAATGCGTCAAGATTATCTTCTTCAGAAACTTCACCATAATCTTCTGTATTATCTGGTGTAGAATTCAATGTATTATATAATTCTTCAACCGCTTCAGTAGGGTCAAGATCTCTCTCAAAATAGCTTTTTACCAATTCTTCTGCATCTGGATCGATTGCAAGCATTTCATCAAATGATGCTTCATCTGGATCATCGCTGGAATAGTTATCTGCCCACAAGTCGCTTAATTTAGCCTTATATTCTTCCAAAGTGCCAAATGTTTCGCTTTCCTTGATAAAATATACATTTCTTGATTTTAATAGCTGTTTTGCTTCATTAAAAGTCATATTTCCTCTCAATTAATTTTCTTTATATTATTTATAATAAAAAACCAGCCATTACTGACTGGTTTTTTCAAATCTGTATTTTATATTAGATTAAATCTCTAATATTACCGCCATTTCTCAAGAAATCAGCAACGCTTGTAATTCCATGTCTTCTTGAAATTTCAGTCGTGCGTCTTGGTCCTGAAGATCTTCTTGCTGGCATTGCGGCAGACGTGCGTGCTGCGGTTGTAATACCGTTTCTTCTGTCTCTTGCTGCAGCATTTGCTGGTTCATACTTATCGTAATTATCTGTTAACCATTCAACAAGTTCATTAACACCAGCATCATTCGTTCTGCTTGTTCTATAGAATTCATTAGCATTTAACAAGATAAATTTCTTAGAACCATCCTTTAATGTCTTAATGAAACCTCTAGCTTGGCTATTATCATTTACACTGATAGTTCCATCAGTATTAATCTTCAATTCGAACTGATATGCACCGCCACCGCCTTTACGAATAAGTCTAATCTTATTTGCAGAACGAGTGCCAGAAGGTGATGCAATATAAATATCGCCCATAATATCACGAATTTCTGTGCAAATCTTATTTGTAATTCTCTGGTTATATGCTTCATCTGCAGCTTCTGTCATAATGAAACTACGGAATGTAACAGAACCCTTGGCTTTATTTCTGTTGTCGTAATCTTCAACATCATCGCCCAAATATAATGATTCGTTTAAAAAGTCTATCATAAAATCCTCAAATTTTTTATCATTTTATATTATTTATAGTTTACAGATTAAATTATTTTTACTATATTTGAATTAAAATAAGGTATTTTTATGAATAATATTATAAGTAGTTATATAAATGGCAATCATCGCACCACTATTTATACTGATGGTACGAAAGTCAAAGAAACTGGTTACTATATTAGCGAAACAGCAAACGATGGCAAAAGAATTAGCCGTTGGGTTGAAACTGATTCTGAAAATTTCATTTATGAAATGCCAGAGAATATAACTATAAAAATTACAGATTTCTGTAATGCAGGTTGTCAGTTCTGTTCAGAAGGAAGTAACAGTGCAACAAAACATGCAGATTTGTCAAAACTGTTGCCTATGATTAATTCTTTCTATCCTGGTCTTGAAGTTAATATTACTGGTGGAAATCCTTTAGCACATCCACAGCTTATAACTATTCTGGAAATTCTTAAGGCAAGAGGAATTATTACTAACCTTAATATTAATCAAGTTCATATTAAGGAAAATAAAGACCTTATTAAGAAATTAATCGATGAACAGCTCATTTATGGTCTTGGAATTACATTGCATGACGCACATTGCAAGGAAGATTTTAAATTCATTGATAAACTTGGAGATAGAGTCGTTATACATGTAATTGCTGGAATTCTTAATAAGCATGACCTGCCTGCTTTACAAGGAAGAAGAGTTTTGATTCAAGGTTTTAAAAATACCGGTCGTGGTGCAGAACTTTTCGAAAAGTATAAGAAACCGATTGAAAAGAATATTTCATGGTTACAAAAGAAAATTCCAGCATTGCATAGTATGTGCAAGATTATAAATTTTGATATTCTTGGTCTTAAACAAGTTAATCCTGCAAGAGTATTACATTTGTTTGACGTTCCATCAACATCAATTTATAATATTGAAGGAATTAAGAAACGTGATACTGTTGGCAATATCATCGTTCCTGACATTTACATAGATTTGCCAAAAATGGAAGTAAGCATTTCTGTAGATATGCCTAGAGAAAACTTCCATAAAATAACTGGACAAGAAACAATTTCTGAACTTTTAAACATTTCTACACTATGATTAATGAAATTTATTTAGATATGGACGGTGTATTAACGAACTGGGATTATCAGGTCGATTTTTACAACGCCCGAAAACAGACGGGTAAAGCGAATTGGGATAAGATTCATAAAATCGGTGCCAAGTTCTGGATTGATATGCCATGGCTGGTAGAAGGACATGATCTTTATCTCGGTGTGCTTGAATTACAGAAAAAGTATAATTTTAAGCTTGGTATTCTTTCTGCAATTTATTTTAATTCTGGTAAAAGAGGAAAAAGATATTGGCTAGAATGTAACTGTCCTGAAATAAATCAGGAAAATGTTATTATTTGTGACCGTTCTTTCCATAAAGTCGAACATGCAAAACCAAATCGTTTATTAATCGACGATAAACCAGAAAATTGCGATGATTTCGTAAAAGCTGGAAGCAATGCTATTCTTTATACGACATATAAAGAAGTATTACATAAGCTTGAGGAAATTTTGCAAAATAACGAAAAATAAAATTATATATAAGACAGAGGAAACAAATGTTTATCAATAATACTTACAACTATTCATCATCATACAAATCGTCACCGCGGTTTGTGGTTGTTAGTATATTGTAAATAATTTTTTACCACATTTAACAATTAAGGACCGCTTACAAAAGCGGTCTATTTTTTTATATTTGAAGGAGATTAACCATGTTTACAGATGAAGAATTAGTTACCATTACATGGGAAGAAATTTTTAAATTTTTAGCATTCGCTTTTTAATGGAGAATAATAAATGAGAACAATAACTCAAACACATACTGGCATGATCGTTTCTGATACTGACCTTAATTTGGAGTATCTTTATGTAGGCGATTATGGTAAAGAAAATAACATTAAGGCAGATTTCTTAGGTTATACCAAAAGAATCGAAAAGGTCGTTCATAAGCCTGTCGACGTAGCAGATAAGTTGGTCGTTACTGTATCAACTCAAAAGGGTTGTCTTGAATCCTGTAAATTCTGTGACTGTCCTAAGTTCAAATTTAGAGGAAATGTTCCTTATTTTGAATTGATGTCTGAAATCATTAACGGTATTGCGTTCTCTAAGATTACCAAAGGTGAAAGACTTAATGTTCACTTTGCAAGAATGGGTGAACCGACTTGGAATCTAAACGTAATTAAGGTTGCTCACGATATTGGTATGATTTCCAATAACTGGTTCAAGGAATATCATCCGGTTGTTTCTACTATGCTTCCGAATAACAACAAGAAGCTTGAAGCATTCCTACAAGACTGGTGTGCTCTTGGTTATGAAGCAAAGTGGAACGGTGGTATTGGTCTTCAATTCTCTATCAATACGCTTGATGAAGCTGATAGAAACGATATGTTTAATAACCAGTCGTTGAGTTTGCAGGAAATTTCGGATTTAGCAAAGCGTCTTCCTCCTCCAGCAGGCAGAAAGTATACATTGAACTTTGCTGTAACTAGTAAGTGCAATCTTGACCCAGCACTCATGGATAAGTATTTTGATAAGGAACGTTTTATTGTCAAGATTACTCCTATCCATGCAACTGAAGCTGCAGCAGCAAATAACTTTAGTTCTGAATTTGATTTCGATGTTTACGATAAGTTTGAAAAGCCGCTCGTTGATGCAGGTTGGCAGGTTATTGTTTTCATCCCGTCGCATGAAGAAGATGCAGACCGTATTACTTGTGGTAATTCTTTGATTGCACTTGAGGCAGAAAAGTAATGAATATCTTAATGGTAAATGGTAGTCCACACCGTGACGGTTGTACTGCTAGGGCATTACACGAAGTCGAAGAAGAATTTAAAATTCTCGGAGACAATGTAATCGATAATATGTGGTTAGGAACACAAATGAACGGTTGCATTTGTTGTAATGCCTGTAAAAACCAGAAACTTGGTCATTGTGTTTTTGATAATGATTTAGTTAATCGATTTATTGAAAAAGCACAGAAAGCCGATGGTTTTATTTTTGCATCTCCAGTTTACTATGCTGGTATTACTGGTCAGCTTGCAAATTTTATGTCTCGTGTATTTTATTCTGCAGCAGCTGTTATGCGTAATAAGTATGCAGCAGGAATAACCGTTTCGAGACGAGCAGGAAATGAACTAGCATTTGCACATTTAAATTCTTACTTTCTCATGCATTCCATGACTGTCGTAGGAAGTCAGTATTGGAATGAAGTGCATGGAGATTTTCCAGAAGAACTTGAACATGATAAAGAAGGTTTACAATGTATGCGTAGATTAGCATATAATATGCATGTTGCAGTTCACGGTCAGGATAAACCTTTTGAAGAAAAACGTATTCACACAAATTTTATTTCGAGAGAATTCTTGAAACTTTATAAAGAAACAGAAAATAAATAGATTTTATTAAAAGAGGATAAAACAATGGCAAAACTCGGTATTTTAGTTGATGCACAAGTAGATTTTATCACTGGCGCACTTGAAAACAAATTCGCACAAGCAAAGGTTCCTAATATTGTTAACAAGATTAAGCACTGGGATGGTGCTATCATTGCTACGCACGATACTCATTTTAATAAGTTTCAGGTTACTACTGGTTGGCCTCCACTTGAAGGTAAGCCGTATGAAGAAACTTTGGAAGGTCAAAAGCTTCCAGTTCCACACTGTATCAAGCTTACTCCAGGTTGGGAAATTGAAGCAACTATTCTTGCAGAACTTGAAAAGAAGAACCAAGATGGTAAGCATAATTTCTTCTCTGTAGATAAGTATACATTCGGTAAGCTTGATCTTCCGGATTATATTAGAAAACTTGGAATTGAATTCGATGAAATCGAAATTTGGGGTTTTGTAAGTACAATCTGTGTTCTTGCAAATGCGGTTATTTTAAGAGCTGCTTTCCCGAACATGAAGATTACTGTCGATGCAAGCTGCATTGCTGACCTTGATGAAGCTGGTCAGAAGGCTGCAATTCTTTGCCTCCAACGTCAACAGATTGATGTTATCAATGCCTAATATTCCTGACAAATATAATACAGATGGTCTAAATGATCTTACAAACATTTGGACCGATTTGCTAACAGTTGCAGATGGTGCGACTGAACAGCAGATTTATACCCTAGCAGAAGATGTAGTTAAAAAACTACACAAACCTGTTACTAGGGAAAATGTAGATATTGTCATTAGAACATTAGCAACACAAATCAAAATTAATATTAAAGAATAACCATTTACAAAAATGGTTATTTTTACTATATTTGTATAAAAATAATAATGGAGACTAAAATGAAATTTCTTTTAAAACTTTTCCCACCTAGTAACAAATATGTTTCAGATATTGGCAGGCTTCTTGCATCTGGTCAGTATGAAGTAAGTGCACAATATATCCATAAGGCTGATCAGAAGGCTTTAGCACGTACATTTGATTATCATATCGTCAAGGCAGAAAAAGTCGCTGACTCAGGTATGCAACATCGTTATAAGATGTTCAATGACTTATATGAAATGGTTTTCAAGAAGAAGTCAAAGTATTTTGACCAGAAACTTTATGATGTATGCATGGAAAATGCGGATAAGGAAGATAAGCCGCTGAATTTCTATGTTGATAAACTCAAAGGATATTTTGAATAATTTTTAAAGGAAATACAAAAATGGCAAAGCATTTACCACAAATTATCACGCATTTGACCGACAACGATTTTTATAAGTATACAATGGGTCAAATGTTTGTTCACCAGTTCCATGACATGTATGTTGAATGGACTTACAAGAACAGAGACCCAGGTCGTAAGTTTACGAAGGAAATGATTGACGAAATCAATTATCAGATTGATCTCTATTCTAAGCTTCGTTATACACCATGGGAACTTGAACATTTCCAGTTGATTGATTTCATGAAGAACGACTATGTTCGGTTCCTCAAGAGATATACGATTGACAGAGATGAAATTATCTGTACATATGATGAAAAACTTCAGCAACCGGATATTAAGTTCCGTGGTTACAATGTTGACGTTTCTTATCATGAAGTTCCGGTTATGTCTATTGTTTCTGAAGTTTGGTTCAGAATGACATATACTGAAGAACAGCAAAAGCAGATTATCGAAGATGCAAAGCAACGCTTTATCGCAAAGGTTGACAAGCTTCTTAAAGGCGAAATCAAGATTGGTGCTTTCTCTGAATTCGGTACAAGACGTAGATTCTGTAAGGAATTCCAGGAATGGGCACTTCGTTACATTAGTCAGTTCAAGTTCAATGGCACAAACTTTGTTGGTACTTCCAACGTTTACTTCAGTTTCTTGCTTGGCACAAAGCCGGTTGGAACTATGGCACACGAAGCTATCGAACTTGTTGGACAGGGCTTGCCTCAGCACAATCCAGCATATTCTAACCTTTACATGATGAAGCACTGGATTAAGGAATACGGAACTAAAAACGGTATTTACCTTACTGACTGTATTACTACAGACTGCTTCTTGAAGGACTTTACTGAAACTTATGCAAATCTTTTCAGCGGTGTTAGACATGACTCCGCAGATCCGATTGTTTGGGGTGAAAAGATGCTTGCACATTATATGAAGATTGGCGTTCCATATGCAAACAAGACACTTTTGTTTAGTGATAGCTTGAACTTCGATAAAGCACAAGTAATTCATGACAGATTTGCTCTTCGCTGCAAGGTTGCATTCGGTATCGGTACTTGGTTGCTTAATGATACTGGCTGGTTTGATCCAATGAACCAGGTCATCAAGTTGACAGAAGTTAACGGCATTCCAGTTTGTAAGGTCTCTGACGATGATGGTAAGTTCATGGGTAAGAATGAAGAATATCATCAGAATCTGAAGGGCGCTATCAAGTGGCGTGTCGAACACTAATAATAATATTTTACAAATAATTTATAAAAAGAACCATTTACAAAAGTGGTTCTTTTTTCTATATTATATTAAGTAAAACAATAAAAAGGATAATAAAATGCTTAAATTAATTCTAATCTATTTTGCTTCATACGTTGGTTGCCGTATCATAATTCGTTTTTTAAAAGAACGAAAAATGATTGACGCTTCTGAAGATCATCCAATTGCTTGCCTTTTATTGGCACCAATGATGTTCATCGGTTTAATTATTAATACTCTATCTGCTTTCATCGCTCAATGGACTTCTAAAAAGAAAAGGGAAGATGAATTTGTAAATAAGTATAATAAGAAATTGCCGGAAGTATGGTATAAGCTCAATCGGTTCCTTGGAACTGGCAAACCTTCTATTCTCGATAATGCTGATACATTTGATAAGCAATATGATAAGTATATCGAGGAACAGGATTTGTTTAGTGACTTTAAACCGTATTATGGTAATGTAACAGTAGTTAAGTCTGAGGCTACTCAGCAAAAAACACCTAAGGATCTTTGGACCAGTTATCATGAAGCTACTGGACTTATTAGAGAATTAGCTGTTCAGACGCAACGTCCTATTGTTACTGCTACACAGCAACCTAAAGTTCAGCCTGTTTCGGTTAGAACTACTAGAAAGTCTGATCCTATTAATGATGCTTTTACATTTATTATTCGTGAAAAATGTAGAGGTTATTAATGCGAGATCCTAATCGGCTTGATGACTTTTATGATAAACTTAAAACTGTCCATAAAACCAATTTTCCAAGTTGGAGATTTGGACAGTTTATGTTTAACTTCTTCGATTGGTATGGACAAGATCCATTTTTTATGGAAGAAGATAAATTTTTAGAATTAATGGATAAATTTATTAAAGGAGAAAATCCATAATGCTTAAATTACTTAAAGATACAAATAAATCAATTATGAAAGGTCATTTTAATGACTTAGGATGTGTATTAGCAACATTTTCTTGTGTAATTTTAGCTTTTTGTATTTTTCCAGTTTTGATTATTGCAACTAATTCTGAATTACATTTTTCAACTGCTGGAAAGATTGCAGCAATATTTACTATTCTTGCTGTTATTTTTGGTTTATTTGCACTTTTTTCTGATTCACGTTATAAAGTTAACGATGATGAAAGATTTGTAGTTATTTGTTATTATTGGGCATTTTTCTTCTTTAGTGGTTCTATTTTCCTTTGCTTCCCGTTTATTATTGTATATTATTTGTGTAAAAATTTCTTCTTGCTTATTAGTTTTTGTTTTGAACATTTCTTCATGTTATTTGCACCTAATAAAAAGAAAAAACCAAAAAAGATTGTTAAGCAAGAACAACCAAAAAATCAAAGAGAAGTTGCATTACTTTATGACAATTTTCTTAAAAAATAAAGGAGTATAATAATGCTTGAAACAATTAAAGAAGCACATCGTTGTATTTTAAACGATGAAACTTTTACAGAGGCATTAATGCTTATAATGCTAGTTTCTGTTTTTGCGATAATAATTATTGGCGGTATATCAGGTGTTGCATCTTTTACTACAGATCCTAAAGAACTTGGTGATTTGATAAAAATTGGAGAACCTGGCGCTTTAATTTGGAAAATTATATTTAGTGTTGAAATGGTAGGTGCATTGTTTGCAATTATTTCACTCTTTACATATAATTCATATCCAGTAGGTAATGAAAATAGATATTTGTCAATCTATTATATCTGGATATTTATTATTGCTAGTGGTTCTTTTTTTGTTGTTTTAGCATTATGGATAGTTGCAATTATTTTTATGACTATTGTTAATATTATTGTTTTTTGTTGTAATCATTTTTTCGCTTTATTTATTCCAAAGAAAAAACCAACAAATACTGATATTACAAGAACAGAAAAAGAAATGCTATATAAATTTAATAATTTCTTGAACCATTAACCTGGAGCACAATAATGTGGAAAAAAGTTATCTCTGAAGTAATATTAGCTACCATGATTATTTTAATAGTTATGGGAATTCCAACTAAAAGCACAAAAATAACAGAAAAAGTAAAAGCAAAAGATACAGAATGTAATTGCGGTAAGCCAGACACATTCGCAGATATGAATAATCGATATGGAATAAATGCAAGAGAAGCAGATATTGTATATGATGAATATTATGACAATAAAACTATTTTAGTAACAGAAGTAAAACATGTTGTATCATATTGGTCAGATAGAATATTAGTTTTAGCTGCTTATTTCTTATTAATTGGATTAATTAGTGCACTAGTATCTAGTATTTCTACAGATTATTGGTATTTTATTTTACCTATGACCGAAACTATACTATTCTTTGTATATTTTCCTAAAAACCATAAACAAAAAAAGATTAATTTAATGACTACTACTAATGAAACTGTAGTTACTAATTTGTCTAATGTGCTTAATAAACTTAACAGACATCTTAATAGGAGATAAACTATGCGAACTGAATCACATCGTGATAATTATGACCAGCATTATGTTTCTACAATCATTATTGCATTATTAGTTATATTTGCATTTGTTATGACTAAATTTATATTATATGCTATGTATAATGAAGAATATAGAAAACAGGTAGCTGAAGATAGACGTATGGCTTATGTTGAAAGTATACAAGAATATAAGCATGACAAATATGTAAAAGAACGAAGAGAACTAAATAAACTTCCAAATGGTGGTAAAGCAATTCCAGGAAAACCGTTACCATTTAGCGTAGTTCCATCTGTTTTTAAATAAGGAGATATTATGAAAAAATTTTTAGATGAATTCTTTAGCAATAAAGAAGAATGGTATATAGGTCTTATTTGTTTTGAAATAATTTTACAACTTATTGGATTTGCTTATATATTTGCAGTTGGTGTCGGTGATTTAGGGTCAAATAAACATTGGGAAAGTACAATTTATATGCACAATTTTTTCCAAGCACACTGGTGGACAATCCCAACAATAATTATTCTTTTTATTACTGGCGATATTGCTATGATATTTGCAGAAAGTAAATATCGAGAAAACTATTATAATAATAATGATAAAACATATTTTGAATGTATTTTTTATCTAGGATGTAATATAGTTTTTGCTGGTAGTTTTGTACTTACACCGATTGCTATTATAGTACTTATTATGACTAATGCATCTAAGTTTTTTGCATTCTTATGCGAATGTTTCATTGGATTTCGTAATAAACTATCAGTTAAAAATATGATGGCTAGTTATAAAAAGAAAGAACCAGAAAAGTATAAACAAACAATTATCGATGAATACAATAAACTCGTAGGAATAAGATAATGAAAAAATTTCATAAAAATCTTTTAGAAGGTTATGTATTTGATACATTCGATACTGCTTTTGTCAGTATCGCTTCTGGCATAATTTGTGCTATAGTTGTTATGCTGTCACTTATTTGTTTAGTAAATACTCAGGACATTTCAGCACAAAATCCTGGCGTATTTTATTTTAGAACAATAGGAATGACTTGGATTTATGGTGTAACATTCGCTAGTAGCCTTATTGCAATAATTAATATGTTTATTCTCATAGATAGATATGACGCATGGGTATATTTATATAGAGACAAACAACGTATTGAAAAAGTTCAAACAGATTGCAGGGCAGATTATGAATGGGAAGCTATTAAAGACGGAACTGCCGCCGAAATTAAAATGAAAGCAACATATTGGATGTTTGTAATTCTTTCGTTTGCAATTATACCGATTTCAGTTCTTATGTTGGTAATATACATGTTTATAGGTATCTATAAACTAATTGCTAATGGTATTGATTCTATAGCACGTAAGACAATTTATAAACCGAAATCGCCAGAACGTGGCATGATACAGAAGTTTAACGATTTATTAGATGATTAAGAAATATTATGGGATATGCACCTTGTCCAGCTTCACCACCGCCAGAACCGAAAAAACCAAAATATGAAGGCTATCCAAAAGTAGATCATGTTTACGGTGAAACATATTATACTTATAATGGATTAGTTCATACTGGAAAAGATTATTTCAAAGTTGAACGCCATCGTAAAGATGATAGCGTTTTTAAAGAACTTTTACCTATACTTATTAATGAGTATAATGAACTTTTGAAACCGTATGAACATCCAATTATAGATTATGTTGATTTTTTCGGTGTTAAAGTACCTATAACGTCGATTAATGAAAAAGGCTATATTGAAGCATCAAAATTTAGCCTTGCTTGGGATGTTAAAAATCATCCTCGTTATAAAAAAGGTGAATCTGTAAATTCTATTCATGATGATATTCGTAAAGCTAAACGATTTGAAATCGATTGGTTAAATAAACATTTGGTCTATAAAATAGATAGGAATATATCTATTAATGTAGATAGTGTTTTATATTAATTAAAGGATTATTTATGGGTCCAGCAACAGCACTTCCACCGATACCTATGCATTCTACTACTAAGGACAAAGTTAATAGACTATATTATTTAGCTAAAGATGATCCTAAAGCTATTAATGATTCATATTTTAACAATGTGTTGCATGAAGTAATAAATGAATTTAATGATTATCTAAAAGAATTAGAGTTTCCTGTCAAAGGAGCTGTGCTTATACGTGGTGCACGAGCACAATATACGTCTGATGAAGAATTAGATATGATTAACAAGTTTAAAACTAGGTTAAACGAACGAATTAAACCTATATTAGAACATTATTATAATGCACCGCACGGACTTTGCATTCCAGAAGTTTTTAACGCGTTGCATGATATTAAAATGGAAGAAATTAATAATCTCAATAAACACCTAAAATATAAAGTAGATCCTGACCAAGTATGCGTCTAAAAATATTTTATAAAAGGGGGTTTACAACTTCATTGAATAATACTATATTTAATCATGTAAAACAAATCAGTTAATAACAAGGAAAACTAATGAATAAAACAATAAAGTATGTAGCTTCAAGTGTCGCGGTTATTGCGATTGCAGCAGTTACTTATTTAACTGGTTCATATTTATCTGGTCCAAAGGATATGGTAAATAACGCCAAGTCGATTGAGAGCATTAATTTATACATGTCCAATCCGGTGGCGGTAAATTACGAACCATCTAAACTAATCGTGCATTTCGATTCGTCAGTTAATTCTGATAATTCCGAAACCCTAACCAAGTTTAATGCACGATAGTTTAAAAAAGGGGTTTACAAACCAAAAACAATTTACTATATTTAAAACATAAACAAAAACAATTTAAACAATTCAACAATTAACATAAGGAAATAAAACTATGTCTTTCAATATCTTCAAAATCTTCGCTCACAAGGCTCAGCGTGGTCTCGAAGGCCTCATCTCCACCAAGGATAAGATTGAGGAAATCCGTTATCAGTATAATAAGAATGCCGCTCAGTATATCAAGTCGGCTGAAGATATGCTGGTAAATGCCAAGGAACTTAAGGCCAAGTTCGAGGAACTCGACGAAAAGACCAACACCAGCAAGAAGGTCTATGAAACTCTCATCGCTGCTGACAAGCTCGATGAAGCTAAGATTAAGTATATTGTTTATAAGGGCATGAAGACTGCTCGTGATACCATTGAAACTGCTTGGCAGAATACTGAAAAGCAGTGTGTCCAGGTTCGCGATACTCTCAAGAACATCGACACTAACAAGGCTCTCATCGAAGCTAAGCTTACTGCTCTTCAGGTCCAGATTGATACACTCAAGATGTGTGACCGTAACAAGATCGGTGACTTCGGTATCGATTGCAACGCTATGATTGCTGAAATCGAAAGCGAAGTTAAGACCACTCAGTTCCACATCGAAGCTAAGCAGGAAATTGCCGAAATCACCGGTAAGGGTGGTAAGGGCACTCAGACTATCGAAACTGTCGCTCTCGACACTGAATTCGAAGAAGTCGTCAAGGCTTACAAGGGTGTCTAATAAAAAGGATTTCTCCTAAATAAAAATCAAAGTGAGGTTGGCGACAATCTCACTTTTTTATTATAGAGGTATTTTATGATTTTATTAAATAGTCATTCAGCTATGGCTGAGGCAGTTAAAGTAGTTAAGAAAACTGCAAATTTTTATAACAATATAACATATGAGTCATTCTTTGTTTATTGGGACCAAGTAGAACCATGGACTGGTGATTGGTCAGGTTGGCCTCATAGTAGAGAATTTAAAACAAAACAAGAAGCGATTGATTTTGCTAATTATTTAAATAATGATGACGACCCAAATACTGAAAAAGACACGATTGAAGTCAAACGTCATTATCGAGAATATTGCGATAGTAAAATTAAGACTGAAGACATTAAGTGGAAATAAGAACATAATAAGGGTTGACAACGACCCTGCTTTTTATTATATTTTATAAAAAACTATAATTAAAGGAAAAATAACATGACAACAATTACTACTATCATTATCACAACAATCGCACTCTACGTAGCAGGCTTTCTTGCGCTCTATGTTGGCCATAGAATGGACCATGTGCCGTTCCATCCAAGTATGCTTGATGTTATTATGTCACCGCTCGCAAACGTCTTCTGGTTCCTTATTATCGCAAGACTTTGCAACTGGACCAAGAATGACATTGTTGGTGATGATCCGTATAACCAAAAGAGAATTCAACCAAAGATTGACCGTTTGCTCTTAAAGTGTGATGACATGTTTAAGGCTTAATTATGGCTAATATCAAAGAAGAAAATATTAAAGTTTTCAATCATACTCAAGAAATAATTAGTAAGGATAAAACCTTACAGGATTCTATTAAGTATTCGATTGAAAATTCTGATTTCTTCGCTGCTGATATGACAATGGACATTTTCTGCGATAATAAAACTCCAGGAAATGTCAAGGTCACTAAGAATAGCACTTTTAATGCAGCAAGAAATTATACAGGCAAAGTAGCAGTTCTTAATTTTGCTTCTGCTACAAATCCTGGTGGTGGTGTAACAAAGGGTTCTAACGCACAAGAAGAATGTCTTTGTCGTTGTTCTACGCTTTATAATGTTTTATCTGACCCTAAGTTTGATGAAATCTTTTATAAACCGCATAAAGAACATGGAAATGCACTTCATAATCATGATGCAATTTACACACCCAATATTCAAATTATCAAGTCAGATAATTATAATTTATTGTATCGTCCATTCTCTGTAAATGTAGTTACTTGTGCAGCACCTAATCTTCGTGAAACACCTGCAAATGCATATAACCATGAACGTGGCGAAAAGCCAGACGTTACTAATGAAGAATTGTTTAACATTCATTTCCGTAGAGCAGTTCATATTTTTGAATTAGCTTATTCACATGGTAATGAAACAATTATTCTCGGTGCATTTGGCTGTGGTGCATTTAAAAATCCACCTGAAATCGTAGCTAAGGCTTATAAAAAAGCTTTGGAAATCGGAAAAATTTACTTTAAGAATATTGAATTCGCTGTCTATTGTGGAAAGGATGATACTAATTACAAAGTATTTAAAGAAATACTAGGATGAGGTATCTCTATATGACTGTTGATGAAGTAAAAAATATGATGGAAGGTATGGGTTGGAAAATTTTAAAACCTACCGATTTCGAACATGATATGAAAGAAATTGAAAAAGGTGTTGAAAAAGTTTCTAACCAAATAGATGCAATATCTGAACATATTGAAAAATGTTATGGTAGTACATCTGCTTTTATTGCTGATCCATATTATCCTAGACAATATCCAAAAGGTAATTTTCCGCAACATTATCCTAAAGCAAAATCAACTCCACCTAAAAATAAAGTTGATCCGATGTTTCAGGAAAGAGAAAAATCAGATGCTGGTAAATTAGCTGATAAATTTACAGAATTATTAAAAAAGAAGTAAGGTTTACAATTTAAGTAAAATTTACTATATTTGTGCCAGAACTTTTTAAGGAGATATATAATGAATAAATTTTTAAAAACAATCCTGGCACTTTTGGGTATTACACTGGTTGGTGGTGTAATCGTTAAGGAAAGAAATACAATTAATGATATTAGAAAGCAGCTTCAGGAGCTTCGTTGGTTTGAAACGGGTGATGACGGTAAAAAATAATTTTACATATCATCATAATTTTCTTTCCTATCTTTAATAATATGAGTTTAAAATTTAAATGAGGAAAAAATTATGAATACATTAACAAAAGATGTAATTGACTGGACTAGAGATTTTTTTAATCGTGTAGGTAAAACCGACGCGGTTCTTGGAATTTCTGGCGGTAAAGATTCTAGTGTGGTAGCAGCAATTTGTGTAGCAGCATTAGGTAAAGAACATGTACATGGTGTATTACTTCCATGTGGTATTCAAAAGGATATTTCTTGCTCTTACCAATTAGTCGATCATCTAGGTATTGATTATGATGTTCAAGATATTGAAACACTTGTTAAAGAATCTTTAGCACTTGTTCCTGGCGCAGATAAGTCTTATGATGCTAAGACAAATGTTCCAGCACGTATTAGAATGAATCAAATCATGGTAACAGCACAGACCAATAATTGGTTAATGGCTAACACATGCAACAGGGCGGAAAATTGCTGCGGATATGCTACATTATTTGGTGATGCAGCTGGTTCTTTTTCTCCACTTGATATGCTGACTACTGAAGAAGTTATTGAAATCGGTGATGATCTTGGTTTGCCTTATGAACTTACACATAAAATTCCTATTGATGGATTACAACCATTAACTGATGAGGATAAATTAGGATTTACTTATCATGAAGTTAATGAGCTTATTAGAAAGGGTATTAAGGGCGAACACGCTGATAAAATTATCGATATGTATAAACGAAATAAATTCAAACTTGAAATTATCCGTATTTCGCATTTCGATCCAAAGCTTCCTGATTATTTCTTAGAAAATTTTGGTATTTAATTATTTTAAAAGAATAAAATTATAAATATATTATAAAAGAATAATATGTGGTAGTTTTATTCTTATTAAAATATCTAAGTTTTAAAAACGGTTAGATTTCGTAACTACCACAATAACGATTTCTAACCGTTTTTCTTTTTAGGTAATTTATGGAAAAAATTTGTGGTATTTATAAAATAACAAATAAAGTCAATAATAAATGCTATATTGGGCAATCTAAAGATATAATTAAACGTTGGAAAACAGAATATAAATGGCATAAATTAAATAATCATTTACAATCTGCATTTAATAAATATGGTCTTGAAAATTTCGATTTTGAAATTATAGAAGAATGTGAACCAAGTTTATTAAATGAACGCGAAAAATTTTGGATTAATGTTTATAATTCATTTGACAGAAATTTCGGTTATAATAAAACATTAGGCGGGACTGGTACACTAGGTCGTACTTTTGTAATGACTGAAGAAACAAAGAATAAAATTAGATTGACTAATACTGGTCGCAAATTTACTACCGAACAACTTGAAGAATTTAGAAATATAATTAGAGATAATCAAATTGTTATATATTGCTATGAAACAAATAAATATTATACTTCTATTGGAAATGCTGCACGAGAATTAAAAATTTGTAAAGATTCTATTAGACATGTAATTACAAAACAAGATAATCAAGCATTAAATTACAGATTTTGTAAAATGTCAGATGATATAAATGAATTTATACAAAACTGTCAAACTATAGATGATTATATAAAGAAAAATAATATAACATTAAAACAATATTATTACAAATTAAATAAATCTAATAAAAAAGAAGTTAGGTGTATAGAAACTGGTATTATATACGAATCTATTATGGACGCTTCTATTAAAATCGGTATAAATGATAATAGTATAAGTAAATGCTGTAATAATAAACAACATACTGTATCTGATTTACATTTTGAATTCGTGGATTTAAATAACATTGGAAAAACTAAAATAGATCCTAATAAGAAAAAGTTAATTTCTGAAAAATTATCTAATATTCAAAAAGGTAGAGTTAAATCATTAGAAGAACGTGAAAAATTACGTATAGCAAATTTAGGTAAACATTATTCGGATGAAGTTAATAAAAAGAAAGGACGACCTGGTAGAAAATTATCTGAAGAAACAAAAAATAAAATGAGACTGTCAGCCTCAAAAAATTTATATAATAGTGAACATAAAAAGAAAGTAATATGTATAGAAACTGGTATTGTTTATGATTGTATAAATGAATGCGCAAGACAATTAAATATCGATAAATGCTGTATTTCTAGAGTATGTAATGGTAAAAATAAAAAAGCTGGCGGTTATACTTTTAAATTTATTGAAAATTAGGGGTTGACAGCAGTCAACATTTTTATTATATTTTATATTACAAAATATAATTAAAGGAAAATATGACTAGTTCATTAATTTATGGTTTTAATGTCTATAACAAAATATATGATGTTCTTATATTTACAGAAATACTTGCTGTAATTATTACAGCAGCTTTAGTTGTTTTATATATCATGTTTAAAAGTGATAGCTGTTGGAAAGAGGATCTTCCAACAACAGTTTATGGTTGGTATAAAAAATCTTTTATAAGTTTAATTATCTTATCTGTTATAATGATATTTACACCAAGTCCAAAAACACTTGTTATGATGTATGGTGTCGATTATTTACATGAACTGAATACTAATGCAAATGTAACGACAACGCAGCTTTATAAGGACGTTACGACAATTATTCACAATTATGCAATAGGTTCTGAACAGAAGAAGGGAAAATAAATATGGATGAGAAAAAGCTTAATTCATTAATTACTGGATTACTTAAAATGGCTGTTGAACAAGAACAACCAGCAAAATATAATACTGTTATTGCTACTATGTTACAGGCGGAAGGTGTTCCAAATCTTGTCATCATAGAACATCGCGGCGGTTGCGTTGTAAGTTATCAAAACTCACAAGGTGGTATTACTTTGCTGTCTGATACACCTGTTGGTGAGTAAAAATAAAACCAGGATTTATTCCTGGTTTTTTCTTTTAATAAATTAATTGCTTCATCTAAATTCATATAATATTTATAGGTTGACGATATTAATATATTTTATTATATTTTGTAAAAATATTTTGGAGAATTTTATGTCTGTTAAAACACCGGTTTATATCTACAATAATGAAAAGAAAAAGAATCATTCCGTCGTTACAGCAATGATTGGTTCTGAAATTAGAGCAGCAATTCAGAGTTGGAGAAAGGAAAATAAACTTCCTATTAATTTCAGAATTCCTACGCTTTATATGTATTTTACAAAACCGATTATCAAGACCGTCGTTGTAGAAGGTGTTACAGATATTGGAACAACAAATCATCTTTTTGAAACTTGCCTTATCGATAAGGTAGAATTTATGGAACCACCTGAAGGTATTTCTAAAGATAATGACGTTACTTTCTGGTCACCGCTCGGAGGTTCTGTTGGATTTGCAAATCCTACAAAGGATAATGTAAAGATTATTCAAAAAGAAGTTGATGAAACAATCGAAAAAGAATATTATAATCATTACATTTAAAGGAATTCATGTCAACACCTAGATACCCAATTTCTGATAAGGATATGCTTGCACTTTTGCATAAATATCCTTTTTTATATTATCAAAATCCATGGTCTCGTAAACGTGAACAACAGTATCATGGAAAATCTCAGAATATAGAACATAATTATTATAAGTGCTGGGATGGAACTGGTTGGGAATACTTGTGGAAATACAAGTATCTTCCTAGACTATTTGAAACATTTAACCGATTGCCAAAAGACCAGCAACGAGCATTTAAGTTTGAAGAAGTAAAGTCCAAATACGGTACAATGAGAATTTATTGTATGAGTTTCTTTAATCAACGTCTTGAAGATATTGCTGAAGCACTTTCTGGCTATACGTGCGAATATTGTGGAACAGAACCAAGAGACGAACATGGAACAAGAGTAATCTGGACAACTGACGGTTGGATTACAAATCTTTGTAAAAATTGTGCTACTGCATATTTAAGAGAAATGAAAGTTCCAGAAGATAAAATCGAAGAAGAACTTGAAGAAATGAAACATGTCTGTGAAGGTTTCGGTTATAAACAATACAATAAACACAAATGTATTGAAGTTAACTTTAAAGAAACACCTGACGGTTGGCTTGAAAAAGACTCAGAAAAAGAATTTACACCATCAGTAGAGTAAAATAATTTTCTATATTATAAGTAAAATTATAATAAAGGAAATAAATGATTGCTATTGATGAAACCGTAAGAGAAAAGCTTTACAAAGTACAACAATTAGTCGATAATATAGCATACTCGCTTGATGACGCATATGAAATTGATGAAACAGTAATTGAAGACAATCTTAATACTTGGAAAACTTCAGTATTAAGATCACTTCCAAATGGTTGTTCTCTGAAATTTAGAACTGATGTCGAAGCGATGTTAGAAAGCTTTAAATCTGTATATTAAGGAGACTAATATGGCTGCTAAACCGTTTAAATATGACCGTGAAAAAATTATTGGTTGTATAACAGACATTGTTAAAAATACTCTTAGTAAGGAAGAAGCAGAAGAAAAAGCATATAAAATCAGTGCTACTGCTAATATGTTAGTTGATTGTGAAGAAAATCTTATTAAAAGTATAGAAAAGCAAGAAAATCATCCTACGCTTAAAGAATTATCTTATAATCTTATTGGTTGTAATATTGGTTTTTTCAAGGATGTTTATCGTGAGGATCATACTTGGGAAGAAGTCGAAGCTGCTAAAGAAGAAAATGAAAATCAAAAACTCATGCATAATCTTCAAGAAGCTGCATTCCATGCCTATATGGAAATTGACTTTGCTGATATTACAGAAATGCTTAATTACAGAAAAGCCAAATTTACTGATGTTAAATACCACAATACCAATGGTGACGAAACATTAGAACAAACTTATATTATTCATGAACCTGGATATTATGAAGTAAAAGAAATTCAAGAATATATTTATTGGGCAATTCAAGAAGCATTAAGTCGTTTTAGAGATGAACTTTATAGCAGTGGTCCAAATAGCGAACTAATTACTGGTGAATATTTTAATCATGAATCTGGAATTTTCTGTAAAGTAACAAGAGATGGTGTTGAAATTAATTATTTACCGATAACTGGTTACGGTTCGGTTGACGGAAGATATTAATACTATTAAAAAGGGTTGACAAGTGTCAATCCTTTTTCTATATTATGGACATACAAAAGAGGTAATAAAATGTTTGGTAAGCCGTTAGCTTATATTGTAAAAATTAAGGAAATCAGAGAGATTCCTGGAGCGGATAGAATTGAACTTGCTACAGTTATGGATTATACTGTAGTTGTAAAAAAGCATGAATATCAAGCTGGTGATTTGGCAATGTATGTCGAAGTTGACTCATTGCTTCCAGATGGTTTGACTGACGACCTTCGTGCTAAGTATAACGGAATTAAGGATGGTACTTTGATGGCTGAATCGTCAAAGGAAGCAATTGACGCTGCACTTAAGACAATTCAAGAATCTTCTAAGTACCCGTATTTTGAATTTCTTAGAGACAAGAAGTTCAAGATTAAGAGTATGAAGCTTGGAAAGTTTGGCGTTATTTCTCAAGGTATTCTTTTCAAGCCATCTGATCTTGGTATTACTGATGCAAAGGTTGGTAAGGATTATACACTTCAATTTGGTATTACTGAAATTGTCCAAGATGAAGAAGAAGCTGGCATTAATACCGGTAAGAAGGATAACTGGGTAGTTCGCAAGCTTATGAGATTTGGTTGGTTCCGTAAGTGGAGAAAGCGTCATCACGTTTCTGAAACTTGGGATCCGACTTTCCCTGGTAAGTCTGATGAAGAAAATGTCCAAAAGATTTACACCAAGATGTATGAACAATACAAGGATAAGGAATGGGTTGCGACTGAAAAGCTTGAAGGTCAAAATATTACCATTTTCTCTGAAAAAGTAGAACCAAGCTGGTTTAATAGAGTCTTCCGTCATAAGAAGGAAGATAAGAGAATCGGTGTATGTTCTAGAACCAGAGAACTTAATAAGAATGGAACTGGAAAGTCTTTCTGGGACACTGTTCTTAGACTTAAACTTGATGAAAAGATTAAGAAGATTCCAGGTGAATGGTTCTGCCGTGGTGAACATGTCGGTCCAGGTATTCAAAAGAATATCTATAACCTTCCAAGAACTGATATTATCTTCTTCGATTTTTACAAGAAAGTCTACTTTGAAGATACTATAAATAGAAAAGTGTTGTTCAAGTGGGAAAAGCTTAATTTCGAAGATTCTAAGCTTTTTGCTGAACAATGGGGATTGAAGTTTGTTCCAGTCCTTGATGAACATTACAAGTTGCCCGAAGGTCATGTAAATGATAAGGGTGTATTCATTTCTGGTGCCAACGTCATGTTGGAACAAAGTGATAAGAATACAGTCTTTGGTAATAACCTTGGTCATAAGAGAGAAGGTTTCGTTCTCAGACTTCGTGACGATTATAATGTTTCGTTCAAGGTCAAGAATCCTAACTACAGTATCTAAGGAAATTCTATGGCAGAAACATTAAACGAAAGTGTAGCTCGTCAAGCGGCTACTATTGAGACTTTAACTAATCGTTTGAATACTCTTGAAGAATATTATACCGAAAAGTATAATAAGCTAAAGAGTGTCAACGAAATGCATCCAGATTGCTTTAAAATATCGTTTAAACTTGTTTCTTTTGCAGAGGCTAAAGAATCTATACCTGAAACAAAAGACAAGTCTAAAACGCTTAATTTGCAAATTGACAAGCTTTCTGAAGTGTATCTTGGTCTCATGAACCAATATGAACAGATTAAAGATAATCATCCAGAATATCTTTAAAAAATAAAAATAAATCATTAACCGTTTACAAAATAAACCATTTTTACTATATTTGTGATAAAGGAATTATATGAAGGCTATTAGTTGTGGTGTAATTATTATCGATAAAGCATCTCGTAAGCTTTTAGCATGTCATCCATCCTGTCACTCATATAGAGATGGTAATTGGGATATTCCCAAAGGACATGTAGAAGGTAACGAATCGCATGTAGAAACGGCTTTACGTGAATTAAAAGAAGAAGCAAATATTGTACTAACTGAAAATGATCTTTATGATTGCGGTATGTTTTTGTATACCAAATATAAAGATTTACATCTTTATGTCGCTGAAGTTGACATCAATCTAAAAGAATTAAGCTGCTCTACAACTTTTAATTTTGAAGGAAGAACTCCTTTAGAAGTTGATGATTACAAATTGATTGATGAAACTGCTACCCAAACATATTACAGAAGTTTGGGACCGCTCGTAGCTGATTGTATCAAACGCTACAAAGAGCGTGACATAAATAAGGTATGAATTTAGAAACGTTTAAAAAATTAGAGGAAAAAGCAAACACAGATTTATCTATGCCTGATACAATGGAAGCAATTATTAAAAAGAATAATCTTCTTCCTGCTATCATTCAAGATTGGATTAAATTGTATCAAGACCAAAAATATGTCTGTGCAAGTTTAAATGTAGAATTACTTGAATTATATGGTGATTTGACAAAGTGTTTCAAGAAACCTAGAGTTACAAAGGAATTACAACAGAAATATAACATCACAATCAATGATTTCTGGGAAACAGCAAAAGAAATTGACTCTCAAATTAACTGTTGTGCTCCTTATGTTGCAAAATTAAAACAGGTTAATCAACAGAAATACTTTTTAGATTTCATCGAAAATACTTTAAATAATATCAAGAATTTATCATTTACCATCAAAAATTATCTTGATTATAAGAAAATTATGATGGCAACGGTTTAAAAAATTTTGTTATAAATATAACGAAATTGAGGTTAAAAAAGTTTAGTCGGTTAGTTTCGCCGATTAAAACATAGATACACAAATGTGGTTTATGTCTTAACAAGTAAACGAAAAGAGATACGTTAAGGTCTCGAAAAGGATAATAAAACTATGGATAAGAATATTTTTGAAAAACTTCTCACTGAACTCAATGCATTTGACGCTTCGTTTGGCGGCGCTGTTGAAAAGGTAAACGTCCCGCTCAACATCATTCATGAAGAAGATGGTTCGAGCACAATCGAAGTCGCAGTCGTTGGTAAGACCCGTGAAGACATTAAGCTTAAGGGCACCATTGAAGATGGTAAGGCATATCTCACCATCGAAACTGTTGAGAAGGAAGTCACCGATGCTGAAAAGGAAGCAGAAGCAAAGCGTGTTTACACACTTCGCAAGATCAAGGGTAGCGGCAAGCTCTCTATTAAGATCTTCGTTCCGGCTAACCTCAGCATGAAGGAACTTACCGCTAAGGTTGAAAATGGTCTCTTGACCATCAACATTCCGGTCTGCCCTGAAGCTCGTCCGGTCGAATTCAATGTCGGCTAATTTCTGACTTTAAATCAAAAATAAAAAGGCAAGTCTTAATGACTTGTCTTTTTTTATTTAAACATCTTCTTGCGCTGTATAGAAGAAATTTTCATCTGTCGCATATTCAATAGCATCAGCTGCTTCCATCATAGCAATATACTTAGCCATACGTTCTTCTGTTAAGAATGGGTCTGTTTCCATTGTTTGAAGAACTTGTTTTGCTTCTCTAAACGAACCAGTCTGAACCAATGAAATAACTGGTGCAAGCTTTACGCCAATTTCAAGAGGTGTAATTCCCTTAAAATCAGTCTTAACACATTCTTCACGGAATAATGCTATAAACTCATCGCCAACTGTCATATTATAATCGATTTCTCCAGCTAATCCATCAATTGCAGCAATACGAGATTGATTATTATACATTTCTGTTTGGAAACGCATTATATCAACTGGTAATCCCATAAAATCTAACACTTCATGTTTATCATAATCATCGATTAATGCTAATGCATTATTTATCCAGAAATTTTTGTTATTATATATACAAGTATCATCTACTGATACAATTCTTGAAATATATTTCATGTCAATATCTCCTAAGATATAAAAATCACTTTCTGAAAAACCTTCATCATCAATAGTTTTCTTTAAAAGAAATAAACTATCTGATATAAATTTTATTTTTTCAGTTGTTTTGTCAATAGCATAAACTTGTTTCATTATTTAACCTCATATCCATTTATTTCAAGGTAATATGTTCTTGGATTTCCAGTTTGGTCTACTAACGTTACAAAGTTTTCATTATCATTGCCGTAGTAATTACCTGTTAAGAAATCCTGATTACTACCTACTCTTGTTGCATAATCTGTATATGAACCAACAGTAGCATAAGTTCCTATATTATTTTCATCAATACGATTATATGAACCATTTTCGTAAGCAAATATTCCAGTATTATAACTTATTGCTTGTCCGCAAGAACTATCTAAATAATAGATACCTTTTTCAACTGGATTTGATGGTAAGCTATATAATCGCGTAGCAGATGATGCTTGTGATGTATAACCAGATTTTAATTCATAAGTAGAACCTAAAGTATTAGCGTTAAATATAGATCCAGATGCAATAATAACTTTACCATTTGTATTATACATTATATTTAATAATACACCAAGTTTATCATTTTCATCTGTTACATTTTCTAATTCAACTCTACCAAGACTATTAGTGCTTGCACTTTTAACATAAATATCACTTCTAGTTAAAGAAGTATTAGTTACATACCAAATAAATTCTTGACCAACTTGTCTACTTAAAAATTGACCTAAATAAGTAGAATTTAATGGTTCATAATATGATGTAGGATCACCTATAATTCCAGTAAATGTATAATCTGCACCAACAGAAGTTCGAATATATACATGACCAACAGTTAAACCGGTTTGCTGTTGGCTATTATTCCATACAAACCAAGCACCTTCTGGAAGACTGAAAATTCTAGAACTATCAGTCATAACACCATAACATTTATATGGATCTAATACTGTTCCTATTAAATCCATGCTAGTATCTGTGTAATCTTGTCTATTTTTTGTATTATTTGAATCTTTATCATTTGAATAAAACTTATATAGACCAGTATTCAAATTAGTAAAATGTGCTGGTGCCCAAGAACCACTACCACGAGTAAATACGATATAATATTTTAAACCAGGATATAATTTAACATTTTTACCAGAAAAATCAGCAACACGTCTATATCCAGATGTTCCATATAACGTAATTTGTTCATATCTAGTGACACTATCTACTGCAGCAACAAATAAACCTGACTCGTGAATTATCTTTACTTTTGTACCATCTGTTCCATCACCTTGAGAAGTAAATATAGCTATTTTTTCTACATTAAATTCGCTTTTTGGTGTAAATTCAATAGCAACCTGATTAGCATTACCTTCAGATAATGTTCCTGTTCTTTCATAACGATACCAAAAACGATAATCAAGTATATTCTGTAATGTTGGAGTTTCACCAGGTGGAACATAATATACTTCATTCACTTGATACATATCGGTAGAACCTGGTGGAGTAAATACAATTTCATGAATATCTTTAATTGCATCATCACCAGCATTTGGAAAAAATCCACCGATTTTACCTTCAATTATATATGCCATTATTTACCTATTATGTTCTACGTGGCCCTACTACAAAGTAAATTGAACCTTGACCATTAGTATATTGTATATGGTTAATTAAATCTTGGTCTCCAGTTACGACGAAGAATCTTTGTGCTCTATAGTTACTATTATCAGTATTTGTGTAATATGAAGCTGCACTTATAGCAGATGTTCCATCTTTAATTACGTTAGTATTTGGATTAACAGTTACAGTTGATCCACCGCCACCAAGTTCTACTCCAGCAGCACTAATTTTACCAGCTGCAGACAAAGAACCATCACGATAAAGTATGAGAGCATCGCTTCCAGTTATACCATTACTATTAGCAGCGCCATTACCAATTACTTTTAATATACCGCCATGTATTTTATTACCATTACCATCTAAAGGATGTGCAGTTGTAGCATTGGCATAACCTTCAACTGTTACACCTCTTCCTTCCCAATCATATATAGCGTGGTCAGCAGTATTAGATACAGAAAATCTTGTAAAAGCACCAACTGCACGAACACCTACACCAATAGCAGATGTATGGAAACCTTCAGCGAATGAACCAATGAATTGTGCAGATGTACTTTCGCCGAAAGCAACTGAACCATCATTTTTTAATACAAAATAATCCTTCTTAGTTGATGGTGAACCATTTCCTATTACAAACATAGCATCTGCAGTTGTATAATTCCAACCACCAATAGCAAGACCACCAAAGGAATTTGAACCTCCATTAGTATTATCTAATTTTAATCCTCTACCAAATGTAAAAGAATAATTAATTGCTGTATTACAGTCGCCTGCGGCAAATGAATATGTTTTTGCTATATTATGGTTTATCAAAGAAGCAGCATGGTCATAAGCAGAGTTTTGATAACCAATAGCAATATCTACATTATAGTTTGCAGTATTTTGATAACCAATAGCAACTGATTTATTGTAAGCATAGTTACTTTCGCCAATAGCACAGCCTGTAGTTTTAGCACTATTACCATTACCTAAAGCAAATGAAAGGTCAATAGCACTATTTAAACCACCAATAGCAGCAGCGTTTGTTGTAGCTGTATTATTTGTACCTATTGGTAATTCAGTAGCACTATATGGAATATAATTACCAACAATACTTCCGCCAGTTATTTCTGCCCATCCTGTAGTTGTCAAAGCATATTGTTTTGTTCCAGTAATTGTATTAAATGAACTTGTTACAAATGTTGCTGAATCGGTAGCATATTTTGCAGTGGTTAGATAACCAGTCATATCAGTTTTCTTTTGGAATGTTCCAGTAGCTTCTGATTTAGAATAACATTGTTCGTTTAAATCATACCAACCACTTACATCACCAGAATTATCTGTTCGTAATACTAAATACATATTTTTGAATGAAGAATCTGGTTTAGCAACTTTACTAGAAACTGATGTTACTGCATTATAGGCAGTTTGCGTTAATTCAATATAATCGTTGTCAACATTTACGCCATTTCTTCCTTGGTAAGAAGTTCCTCCACCAGCACCTAATTCAATACCCGCAGCAGAAATCTTACCGGCAGCACTCAATGAACCATCACGATAAAGAATCAATGCATCACTTGGATGATGCGTATGCGAATGTGCATCAGGATCAGGCTGTTGGTCATGCTCTATATAACCATTACCGATTACTTTAAGAATACCACCATGGACAGCACCATAATTGCTTTCTCCGGTAGTTCCGCTCATTGGACAAGAAGTGGTAGCATTACAATAACCCTCTACTGCTGCACCAGCGCCAATCGCCCAATAAATATCCGTATCGATATGTTTATTATCACCCCATTTAGATGAACTGAAGCATGTCCACATACCTTGAGCATGAACGCCATAACCTAATGCGGATGTTCCTGCACCTTCAGCATGACAGTTATAACCATTAGCAACAGTCCATGACCCTTCTACAAAGTTACGATTATTTGACGCAGTATTATTTGGATTACCATTAGTATCAATTTTAATTGCTGATGTTACATCATCAAATGTCAAATCTGTTCCAATTTTAGCATTAATTTTATCATCTTGTATACTAATGCCACTGCCAGCATCTAATATATGGCTTGTTTCACCATTATTACCATTCCATGCAGAATACTTATATTCACCATTTGCACCACTAATAGTAACTTCAATACCTCCATTTGTATGAGTTGTATCTGGTTGAATTGTTGCAGTTGTAACAGTTGGAGAAATACCATTCTGACCATCTTTACCATCAGTTCCATCTTTACCATTTGCGCCAGAAAGACCACTTGGAACAAAGAATGAAGAAGTTGCTGAAAAATTTTCACCCCATGCTAATGTAACCCATGTTCCACCATTTTCATTTACAATAGAATCAACTTTTACAGAATCACCGGAAAGACCAGTTTCACCTTGAGGACCAACTAAACCAGATGCTGCTGGCGATTGAGAAACTAAAATTGGACCACGACCATCACGATAGTCTGCATACCAACGACAATCATCTGCGCTAATATATAAAATTGGCGTTTTACCATCTTCACCTTTTTCTGATGCACCAACAAATTGATATTCGTTTCCATTTGCGTCATGAATACCGGCTACTTTATCACCACTATAAATGAACCAATTAGGAACAAGACTCGGATTTTTTATATTTTGTATTAATTCCATTATTTAAACTCCTAATTATTTACAGGATCGTTTCTAAATCCAACATATGGTTTAAAATCTGCTAATGCAGTATCACCAAGACTGCCTGCAGGTTGATTATTGAACTTTGCTGGATTCCAATTACTATAAGAACTTGTTACATTTTGTCTACCATACGCAATATCAAATGCACCAATATCGGTTCTAAATGCATTATCAATTCCAAGGAAATGTGTTGTTTGACCATGAACTATTATTTCAACATAATATAATTTTTCTGGTTTAAGTGCTCTTGTTTCAGTACAATCTGGATGACAAGATAAGACATGTTGTCCTTGAGTTTTTGTAAGTACAGTATTTACTGACCACCACATTGGTGTAAGTAATGCAGTGTTTTCATCTACTTCATAAACTGCGACCATTACACTTGATGTGCCAGCTGAGCAATTACTTGTAAGAATACGTGCTGTAGTTGTGCTAAGCATATCAAATTCAATCATTGGTCTAAATAAATAAGATTTAGAATTATCAATACTCTGATCTTTCGTAGAACTTACCATACCAATAGGTATTGTTTCAACAATTCTCTGATTAACTGAATTAAGAAGCTTATTAAAAAGCTTTGCATCAACTGGTTCAACAACGTCACCCGATTTTTGTGCAAGTGATAATTGATTATTTTCATTTAATGTAAATAATTCTTCATCATAATTTAAACCGATTTTATGAACTTGATTATTTACTGTAATTGGCGCAATACCTGCATATTCAATACCTAATCCAGAATTATCAGACATACTAATAACTTCTTCAATCATAGTAAGATGAACATTAAGATTAGATTGCTGAAGTGCATCACTTCCAAGATAAACTACACAATATTTAGTTCCAGGATAATGTTGAATTGTAGCAGCAATATTAGAATCAGCTGCGCCAACTTCAGATGGATAATAATCATGTGTTGTAACAAGTGCATTACCATTAACTGCTGAAAGAACAAATTGATTCAACATATAATTATGTGGATTTCCATCTGGTATATTATTATCAATAGTAGCATTCATACATACTGTCATTTTATCGACTGTATTTGGAACTGTAATATAACCATCATTATCTACTGTAATATCATGATGAACGCCATTAGTAAATTTAATAACTGTTCCAGATGTAACTGTTTCAGCATTAGTTTTTTCAAATGATGTATTTAAATAAGCAAGATTACTTGCTGATGCACCAATATTCCATTGATTATTTACAGAATCGTATTCTGCAGAAATACCATTTATACCAACAATATTTGCACTAACTTTATATTGGTTATTTGGTTCATCATACCAAGCAGAAGTTCCATAACCACTAATACCTGGAATTTCTGGTACTTCTGGATATGGTTTAGCACTTAAAGTAAATGTAGTATTACCGTCGCCAGAAGTTACTTTAAGTAATTCTGGAGTTTCAGATTCAACTTTATATGTCTTACCAACTTCTGATAAATCAACACCTTCCCATTTAGAACTATTACCGTCTTTTTTCAAAACATAAGAAAGATTTTCAGCAGAAATTGTTTCTGTTGCAGAAGTAACCCAATTTCCAGAGAATGCTTGAATTGCACTAACAGAACTGATTGCTGATAATTGTTCATTACTCAACATGTCCTGTTTTCCACTAACAGAACTGATAGCAGAAAGCTGATATTCTGTTAATTCATCTTGCTTCTTAGCAATTTCATCAGTCCAATCATAACCAGAAATCTTATGGTCAACAATCTTAATAAAATCGCCAGCACTATATGACGTTACATCCCAACCTGCTGATGCAGTAACATCTATTTTCTTAGCAATTTCATCTGACCAATCGTAACCAGAAAGACCATAATTATCTCCATCTGTAATTACCTTAATATAATCATTTCTTGCACTATAAACTGGAATATCTGCACTCTGAATATATGTGGAAGAAATTGTAGAAGAGAAACTACTGAATTGATTTTCAATATATGCACTATATGCTGCACTATAAGATTCAAAAGAACTAGTGTATAATTTTTCTGCAATCTTGTCAGTCCAATCATGACCAATAATTTCAAAATTTTCACCAACCGGTTTTACTTTAATAAAATTACCAGCACTATATTTTGGAACATCTGCACTTTGAATATATGTAGAAGAAACAGTTGCAGAGAAACTACTGAATTGATTTTCAATATATGCACTATATGCAGAATTATATGTATTGAAAGAGCTTGTAAATAATTTTTGGTCAATTATTGGATTCCAATCATAACCAGAAATTTTATTATCATCAGTAATCTTAATAAAAGGACCAGCACTATAAACAGCACCAGGATTTGGCATCAATACCCAAGTATTATCTTTTAAAACTAAATATTCTCCTGCAATACCAGCAGAAGTAATATAATTACCTTTCTTCTGAAATTCTCGGTCAACCCAAGCAGATTTTGCATACTCGTTAAGGTCAGATTTTACTAAATAACCGCTAGGATTTGTATTTAATGGATAATATTCACTAGAAACAGAAATTATATGGTTTTCAACCTTAATTCCTTCGCCACCGCTATATTCTTTGGTTTCTGGTGCTGCAGATAATTCTACCCATTGATTATCACGTAATATTAAATCTTTACCTGCCAATGAATTATCAGCAGAGGTCAAATAATCACCAGAAACAGAAACGATATAAGTAACACCGTCTGGTTGTAATTCTGATTTGATTCCTTTGTCGCCTTCAACTTTTGTGCTTCCAACCGTAATATTTGCACTGACACCAAGCTGATATTCTATTTTACCATCTTCGGCGACGATTTTTTTAATGTCAATACCTGATGAAGCAGGTGTAAGTTTGACCGCATCATCTCTCAATCCTAATGGGCTTTCTGCTAAGCCATTACCAGATAATGTGCCGCCAGTATTTACGTTACCTATTGCAATTATTTGACCATTTTTTACAATCATAGCTTAAATTCCTTTCTAATATTATTTATAATCGTTAAAAAGAATCAGATTGCTATAAATAATAGTAAGGAGATTTAAATCATGAAGAAAATTGCAGAAGCTATTAAAGTGGTTCAAGCACATGGTTATAAGGTTATGAACGAAGAGGTTTATACGTCAAATTACCAGCTTAACCAGAGAATTAAAGAATATTTGGAAAATGATAAATTTGTTATTATTCTTCTTGTCGGTATGTTTGGTCGTCAAGTAGACTTTGAAAAACGTTCTGGTAGAACAGTTTTACGTAACTTTAGAGGATTTAACCAGACTGACGCTGCATATCTTACTCCATTAGCTAAGAAAGTTCAAGCTGGTCAAGTTTTGACTCCTAGAGAAATTGCATTCGTAAAGTCTTCTCTTAGAAAATATAGAAATACGCAATGGTCTGAAGTTCTTAAAGAACTTGGTTATGTTGAAGAAAAGAAGAAACCAGGACACAAGGTTGAACTTTATTTCAATGAAGAAGAATTTGCACCGATGGTCGATGATGCAGAACTTGAAGAAATTGTCCCAAATGCAGAACAAGACTATATTGCAAAAGCATTATCTCTTGCACAAGAAGATGGCGGTATGATTGATGATGATGATTTACAAAGAGCACAGCAAATTGCATCTGAGCTTTATAATCAAGGACTTATTTCACCACAAGACGCTGCTGATCGAATTAACGAAGAACTCTAATATTTAAAGAATACATCTATGAACTTAAAAGAAGCTTTACAAATCTTAAAAGAAAATCATTACAACGTAAAATCTCCTATGTTAAATGAGGCTGACCTGCATTTTTCAACTGCAGATCAGTTCCTTTCTTTTACACAGAGTAGAGGTTATTATCAAAACACTGTAAAAATTGGTACTATCAATACCATGCTTTCTGAAAAAGAATTAAATGCAACTGGTAAAGATATTGGCGAAATCGTTATTGAACGTTACTGTAAAGATTTCGAATCTAATAAAAAAGACCTTCAGGAATCTTGGAATTTAGGTTGGGAATCAGAAGACCCAAATCCAATGACTGAAGACACTTTTAAGAAATTAAAGAGTAAAAAAGCAGTTTATGAAGAGTGTAATGCGATTTATCAAAAAGGTGCGATAATGCATGCATTTTTAAATAACTTTTAAAATAAAAAACCTGGACTTAAATCCAGGTTTTATTTTACTTAAGCTTAATTACACGATAATATTTGTCAGTATTATAGAATCTATTTGCAATAGCATATCTGTTATTTTCATCATCTTCTAATAATGCGATACCACCATCAAGATTAGCACTTCCAGAATATCCAATCAATATTGTTGGTGTATCTTCGTCAAAAGTTGCGATGCTCATTTTAATACATCCATTAATTAAATATTCTGTTCCATCTATAGACTGATTTACAAAGAATTTTGGAAAACCACCAAGTTCTTCAATTTTCTTCATAAATGCATTATTAGCAAGAGCATAATTACCAGCACCACGCCTTGTTTCTGTTCTAATACTATTAGAATTTAATATTATACGTGTCAACAATTTTGCACAACGTTCTTGCTTATCTGTTGTAGGATTTGGATCTTCATGTAATTCATCGACTGTTGCGATATTTACACATGCATGAATCAAATCTAACTCTTTCTGTTCTTCATTACTTCCGTCTTTCCAGTCTTCATCTAAAATAAGCTGACGTTCCAAAACCATTGCTAAATCAAGCTTATCAGATTCTTTATTAGTAAGTCCGAATTGTGGAACATATCTTAAAACTGCTGCATAATTTCCAGATTTTTCAGTTTTCTTTTGACGCGCAACCATGTCTAGTATATTCATCGTATATCCTTTTTCTATCTTCTCTTGTTAATAATCTTTGATTAGTACTTCCTCTAAATCTTAAATTTAAATCTTTTTGTTCAAGAATAAATGGTCCGTCAACAAGAATATCAACCATTTCCAATAAAGAAGAAGTTAACCCAGGTATATTTTTTCTTTGACCTTCTAATAAATCTTTTTCATAGATATAACCAGTAAATAACCAAACATTTTTACCTGGATATTCTCTCTTGAAACGGTTAATAAGCTTATAAACATCTGCTTGGTTTTCTTGTTCCATCGGTTCTCCACCAAGAATTGTCAAACCAGCAATATATGGCTTACTACATGCTTCGATAATTTCATTTTCTTCAATTTCTGTAAATGGTTGACCAAAATCGAAATTCCATGTTTCTGGATTAAAACAACCTTTACAATGATTTCTACAACCTGAAACAAAAAGTGTTACTCGACATCCGTCACCGTCGACAATACTCATCGGATCAATTTTACTAAAATTCATCAGTTATCCTTAATAATCTATAAAAATTTTCTGTTCCTTGAATATCAGAACAAATTGCATATGTATTATCTTCTGAATTAACTCCAAGAATTACTCCGTTAATTGTTGATTGATTACTATGATATGCAATTAATGCTTCTGGATAATTAGAATTGTCATCAAAGTCTAATTTAAATGTATCTCTTCCACAAATAGTTAAATTACCATTATCACCATTAAGAACATTGATAAATGGAGCATCCGCAAAACTAAAAGTTAACTTATATAACAAATCATAAAATTTAGAATTTAAAATAATAACATTACCCTGTCCTACAGCTGTAGTAATCGCAATATCATTACAAAGACTCATCAATTTAGCAACAAGCATAGATGCACGTTCACTAATCCGTACGCATTCTTCTTTTCTTGGTTCTTTCATTTCTGAAACTTTAGCAACTTCTCTACATCTAAAATAAACTTCTTTTTCTAAAGATGTCTTAACGTCTTCAAATGTTTGCCAATTAAGAGAGCCAGTAAATGGTCTAAAATTACCATAAGTTAAATTACCTCTTTCTTCACGGTAATATCGCATTGCTACTGGTAAACCATACAAAAAATCATCTTTTTTCTGAATACCAACAAGATTTAAAACACCATTCATTCTTTATTTTCCTTATCATATTTTAACTTTAAACCAAGAAGAATAAATATAAGTATTGTTGCCAAAGTATAATTTACATATTGCGGATATTGCCACATTCCACTTATATAATTGGTATAGAAAATATAAGCGGCACTACATAAATTACCGATAATTGACAAAATAATATAAAAAATACTTATATCACCAGTCGATTTACTTTTATAAGATTTAATAACTTGAGGTAATGAACAAAGTGCAAAAGCACCAGCTCCACAAAACCCACAAATTAACATCAAAACTTCTACCATTTAATTCCTTTTATATAAAGATAGAAAAATCATACGGTTTTTGGACACGTATGATTTTTATCTAATTATTTTTTATTAAATATTATGACGGTCTCTTAATTCTGCTAATTTTCCATCATTCCAAGACTTGAAAATAGTCTTCTTAGGAGAACCAGTCAAATATCCGGTAATTCTTCTAACACGAATAATCTCGTCTTCGTTCTTATTACCGCAACATGGACATTCATTATTGATAATTCCATGGAAATGGCACTTAGTACAAGTATCACTGTCAAATGTGCAAGTGAAATATCCTAAGTCGCCATCATACATAGCATCAATAGTTGCCTTGACTGCTTCAAGATTCTTAGACAAGTCACCATTCAACTTATAATAGAAGATATGACCAGCATTTGTAATCTTGTGATATGGTGCTTCCATCTTAATCTTGTTTTCAAGAGTAGTTTCCAAAGAATAATCAAGCATATGGCTATTTGTGTAATAACCCTTACCAAATACTCTCTGTAAATCTACATCAGCAAGCTTCTTTTCGTTCTGGAAAAGATTTTTATCGATGTTAGCAAAACGACCTGCAACTGCTTCAGCTGGTGTTGCGAAACAAGACCAGTTCAAGTGTGTTTCCTTCTGAGTCTTATCAACGAAATCACGAATTGTCTTAATAATAGAGAAAGCATAATCATCAATTTCATGATCGACACCATAAGTCTTACCTGTCAAGAGTAACATAGTTTCAGCAAGACCGACGTAACCGATTGACAACGAAGCCTGCTTAAGAACTTCACCAATCTTATCAGTAACTTCATGCGGTTGGTCGTCAGATGTGAGATAAAGACCCTGTTGCATAGTGAACGGGAAATTCTCGTATGTCTTATTAGAAATCAATGCAAATCTGTCAAGCAAACTTCCCTTTGCATCTTCAAGCATTTCAGCAAGCTTTTCGAAGAAAATAGTCTTACGTTCTTCTTCATCCTTTGCTGCGATATGGGCTTCGATAGCAAGTCTAGGAAGGTTAATTGTATGGAATGCAAAATTACCTCTACCAGTTGTCTGTTCAGCACCATTGATATTACCAATAACTCTTGTTCTACAACCCATAGTAGAAATAGTTGTATTTTCAATAAGCTTCTTCAACTTCAACTTATTTCCAGAAATTTCTTCAATTTCCCAATAGTCACCTTGACCTACATCATACTGATAAATAAACTTATCAAACTTCTGATCTTGCATTGGAATAATTGTTGCTTCATCTTTACCACGAACCTTAACACCAATAGCATTTTCAAAAATTTCAACTTCCTTAGTTTCATACTTGATGTATGGCTTATTGAAAGAACTATCGACCTTTACAAAGTTCGGATAGAATCTACGAGCAAGACACTTGATAGATTCGAGATACAAATCATAGTTAGGATCTTCTGGATTCTTTGTGTAACCTTTCATCAACTTGAAAATCAAAATTGGGAAAATTGCTGTCAATCCGTCGCCGAGACCTTCCATCTGAGACTTAATAAGATTCTTGCTAATCATACGACCACAATTAGAAGTATTAAGACCAAAGTTCAAAGAACTAAATGGAACCTGGTTTCCAGAACGAGACTGCAAAGAATTCAAATTACCAATAAGACCTTCCATAGCCTGATGAGTATCATCATCTGTCTTCTGAATTGCCTTAATAACACAAATCTTAGGGAACTTAGTATAAAGAAGTGCAGAAGGCCAGTTCATAGAAGCTGTTTCAACTTCATCAAGATTGGTCATTTCTTCATGATCTGGATTGTATTCTATATATCTTTCTAATTCTTCCTTAAGATTCTTTCTAAATGAAATATCGACAAACGGTGCCAAATCAAAATCGAGATTATCATCAGCGATACCACCATATTGCTGGTTGGACTGGAGCTGAAGGATAACTGCTGTCAATGCTGCTGCAGTCTGGATTGACTTCGGGGAACGTAAGAAACCAGTTCCAGAGTCAAAACCATTCTTCAATAACTTTCCAACTGGCGCAAATAAGCAGTTGAACGTCAAGTTATACTGGTTAAGGTCATGGATATGTAAATGTCCGTCCTTATGTTCCTGTGCATACTTTCTATTGATATTATTCAATAGGTTATACATCTTGTTTGTTTCAGATGCAATCTTACCGTATGTTCCAGCAGGTGTTGCACCAGATTCATTAGCATTGTCTCTTAAAATATTAGAACTTTTAATATCAGATTCTGTAATTTCCTTAATAGTCTTTACAATTTCTGATTTTGTTTCACGAGCACGATTACGTTCATCTCTATATAAAATAAATGCCTTTGCTACAGCTCCATATCCGCTATTCATTAATATCTTTTCAATAATATTCTGAATATCTTCAACTCTTGCTGATTTGGCATCATTAGCGGAGATTTTCTCGACTACTTCATCAACTAGCTGGTCTATGCTCTCTTCTGTATATTTCTCATTAATTGACTTAAATGCATTTTCTATGGCTGTAGTTACCTTTGCTATATTGAATTTTCGTCTGCGATTATCTCGCTTAATTACGTTTTTAATCATCTATTTCCTCTTTATAAACGCTCAATAAACATTAAATTCACATCACTAATATTTTCATTTTCTCTATCGGTTATATATTTATAGCACAATTAAAAATGTAGCCTTTATTACAATAAAGCTACATTTTAAAAACATTTTCACTACTAATAAACATACTCATTAACCGACAAATATAATTATTTATTATTTTTTGCGTGAAAATTTTCATATCAAATATAAAAAAAACTATGCAATTTTTTGCATAGTTTTAATTTATTTTGTAAATTTTTGTTTAACGAGAATTTACTCTTTGGATTTCTTTTTGGACTTCTTGGGTTCTGGTTTTTCTGGTTTTTCTGCAGTAGCTGGCTTAGGTTTGACCATATTAGGCTGTTGTTTAACAGGAATATGTTTATCTAAATCAACATCACCAATAGCGTCCAGAAGCACACGTAAACGCGTTATAATCTCTTTTTTATTCTTACTATATTCTATCATACCTGCTAAATCTTTTAGCCTCATAGACCATCTATAGTAGTCATAATACTTAATGCAAACTTTCTTTAGATTGAATCCAGACTGCAATAATTCAACATCCGGGTATGCTCTGGCTAACAAATGATGTGCAACCATATGTTCCCTAGGGGTCAAATAAATCCAATTTGTAGGCACGTCTGGACCACCTAATGACTGAGGAATTATATGATGTTTATCATATAATATCGATGGTTCTCGACCTGCTGCTTTAGCAATAATTGCAAAATATATCTTTAAATAATTCATTTTTTAAAATATAGTAAAAAAATGTTTTCTGTAAACCCTAAAATAAAAAACCAGGATTTTACTCCTGGTTTTAAATTTACTTTGTTGGTCTCTTATAACCAAATATCTTAGTTGCTTCATCCTTCTTTACTGTGCGTTTTCCTTTCTTTGTATTCTGGAAATCACAACGATGTTTTGCATCAGAAGTGCTGAATAACTTAGTGATATAAGATCCAGTTCCAAGTGCATGTCCATTCTTTGCCTTGACATGTCCGTCTTTATCAGACATCCAGTCAATGACCATCTGAACAGTTCCTGCAGAAGAAACTTTATCTTCATCGTTCAACTTGTAATCGACTTTAAAATCATTTACATAGTTTGCTGTTGTTGTATAAATCCAAAGATGAAGACTATATGTTACATCATATAATGGAATCTTAGTTCCATTTTTCTTATAATCCTTCTTGAAATCATCTGTACAATGTTCATCAATATATTGTTCTACTGGTATGCTAATATTAGATGCACCGACTACATTTCCCTTATCATCAACTGGAATTTGACCATTCTTTGAGATGTCATCGAGTGTAGCTAAACCACCAGTTGGTGATGCAGAAGGAAGACGAACGTCAACTTTGAAACCAACACCTAATGGTTCTGGAATAGAATCGTCAGAAGCTATTATTGTAACAGTTGCTGGATTCTTTCTGTCATACTTATGGTCTTTATAATATTCATCGACTTTTTCCTGATCAATCTTTGTTACCGGATTGATAAGTTCAATATCAATGTCTTTTGCTTCTTTCATAAAGACATATACTGTATCAGAAGTTGCATTTCCAGCCTTATCAATATATCTTCTAATGACTTTGTTCAAACCACGTTCAAGTCTCTGTAAAGTTAAAGTATCTTGAACTTCACCATTTACTGTCCACTTAACATTAACAAAGTTAGCATTAACTGTTATATCATTATATGGTTCAAGAATTTCAACTTTTGGCGGAATATCATCAAAGACTACATCAATCTTTGCTGTTGCCTTATTACCATAATCATCTACATATTCATACTTGATTTCATATGCAATATTGCCTTCTTTATTCTTAATAATCTTTTTCTTATCATCAAGAACATAAGTTACAACTGTTGCATCGTCAGCCTTATATGAAATGAAATAATTAGAAACTCTGGTTCCAGTTAAATCATCTGTTTTATAAGAAATAATTACTTCCTTACCGTCAATCTTCTTTGTATAAGAAACAGTCTGGGTTGTATCTTTTCTCTTATGTGTCTTTGCATCAACAAGAACTGTAACTTTTACACCGTCTATAACTTCTGTCATTTCTGCAAGTCCATCACCAATTTCTGTAATTGTTGCAGACTTTTCATTAATTACATAATTATAGTCCTTTATTTCTTTCGAAACATTCTTTACAGTATCTAACTTTACTGTAATTGGGAAAGATTCCTTAGTATTATTAACTGTGTCTTTAACAGTTACAGTAAGTTCATTTGTCTTCTTATTGATATAAATCTTATCGTCTTTCTGTTCTTCAATCGTTATATAGTCGATATAATCAGAAGTATTATCTGGTTTAGAGATTGTTACAACTGGTGATTTATCGTTATATAAGATAACTACAGAATCACAAGATGTTTTCTTTGCATTGCAAACTTTAACTGTCGTATCACGCTTTGTTTTAACCGGCAATTCATTATATTTGCACTTTTTACCTTCACATTCCTGATAATCAATCTTATGATCAGGCTTGTTTGTTCTGATTGTATCTTGACGAGGCTTGTCATCAATATCTGTAATTCTGACATTTTCTGGAACATCAGTTACATTGATAACAATCTTTGCCGAATCTCTCGATCCACGTCCGTCGTCAACATATACGGTAACAGTATCTTTATTTTTCTTTTCATAGTCGAATGGTTTTTTCAGAGTAATGATACCATCATCAGTAATATGATAATTAAGACTATCAGAGATAGTATATTTAAGAGTGTCTCCATCTTCATCACCTCCTGTAACCTTCCAGCTAGTCGTGTCGTTTTCAGGAACTGTAAATGTAGTATCATTTACCCAAGCACGTTCATTTACATCGAAGACTTTGATAACATAAGTCATAGTATCAGCTGCACCAGATGGGTCTGTTGCAGTAACTGTAATCATGACTTTCTTTGTCTTTTCATAATCTAACGGCTCAATTACCTTAATAACACCTGCTGAATCTATTGTGAAACCTTTTTCGATTATATCATACCTAATAGGGTCATTATCCTTATCAGTAGCAATAACAGAACCTGCTACACAATTTTTACAATTTTCAGGAACAAACAAAGAATCATTTTCTTGTAAAACCGGCTTATCATTAACATTCGTTACATTGATAACAACCGTAGCTGTATCATAGAATGTTCCGTCTGTAACAATAACCTTAACTGTATCTGTCTTTGTCTTGTTATAATCATACGGTGTCTTAAGATAAAGATTACCAATCTTATCGATAGAATACTTTGCTGTATCAGTTACAGAGAACTGAACTGGTTTTCCATCTTCATCCCATGCCGTAATCTTACCAATATCACCTTTCTTATATTCAGGAACAGTAAATGTTGTATCTTTTGTATGAACTGGCTCATTTTCATCAGTAACTGCAACCTTTACGTCTACAGGAACAACATTAGTTCCATCAGAAACTTCAACTTTAATTACAAAATTCGTAATTTGTTCATAATCAAATGGTTGTGTATTAGTAATAACACCATTTGTATCAATCTTAAATGGAATCTTATTTGTAATTGTATAAGTTAATTTCTTTCCTTCTGGGTCAACCGCTGTTACACGTCCAATAGTATCAATTACATTTTCTGGAATTGTATAAGAACCGCCTGTAACTTCTGGTGCTTCATCGACATCAACAATAACAAATTTTACATTTGCCGGAGCTGCAAGATCCTTACGAATCCACATATCTTGAACCAAGAAATATGCTTCAATTTCATGTGGGTCTTTTTCATAGTCAAATGTCAAATTAGTTGTAATAACACCAGTATATTCATCAATACTAAATGCATCGCACTTATTTGGCCAAGTATAATCCATAAAAATAACCTGATTATATTCTGGATTAATATCTTCATCATAATACCACAATGTTCCAAGAATAGAATCAATCGGAGAATTTTCTAAAACATAGAATGTAGTATCATGTGTAACTGGTATTTCATTTACGTCAATTACTTCAATAGGAAGCTTAACTGTATGAACATCCTCATCACCAATATAAGCAGTTACTTTAATTGTATCTGACTGAATTTTTTCATAATCAAGTGGTTCTAACAAATAAAGCTTTGTATTACCATATGGATTTTCTTCAATCTTATAACGACCTTCATATGCAGAATCCAAACGAATCTGACAAATAGGGCAATCAATCATATGGAAATAATCGATTACGCCAGTATAATTTTCTTCAACCTTATACTTGTATAATGTATTAAATCCACTTCTAGTTGCATCAATAATCTTAATCTTTAATTCACCGTCTACATGACCATTTGGAAGAATAGCACCGGTAATATCTGAAATTCTTAATGTCAAAACATCATCTGGTTCTTTAATCGTATCTTTCTTAACGTTTACATAAATCGGATCACTTGGTGTCTTAGAACCAATAGGAATTACAACACGTTTGCTTTCATTATTATTGCAAAGTGGGAATTTTGGCGGAATGTTGAAATCTTCAACAGTTACACCGTCCTTTAAATCAAAGCAATATGTAAAGTAAACATTAATATCAGTAGTGTCATTAAGTTCAACTGGAATAACTACAGTAGAATCATTTTCCTTCAAACCACCATACTTATCAAGCTTAACATCGATTGTATCTGGGTCAAACTTAACAAATCTGAAATTCTTACCACTAAAGTTATAACCAATATCAAGTTCATTTGCTATAATCTGACCAGCAAATTCAATATTGGAAACAAGTGTAGCTTTCTGTGTTGTAATAAAAGTTCCCTGTAATTCTGTATAGTCTGTATTTTCAATCTTAAAATCTTGATTAGTATAGAATAACAAGTTACCACGGAACTTATTTTGTGGAACAATATAATCAGTAGAGTCTGTCTTATAAACAACCTTAATCTTAGTATGGTCAGACAAATTAATAGGACCATTAACAAAAATTCTTGTCAATGTTCCACCATCACGCATTCTAAAATAAATTTCACCAGAAGAACCTGTTGTAATAGAATTAACATATAAATCATATGTTTCTACTTCAGGAATTTCAATATACTTTACTTCTCTTCTACCAACAGTAATTGACTGTGTTATAGTATCTGGCCAAGTAATAGTCGGAATTGACAAATTAGTTGGTGCTTCAGGAACATCTGGACAATTATCTGTAATTTCGCCGCCGCTTCTAGCAACTACTGTTTTTACCTTATCTTCAACATCTGTATTCTGTAAACACATAGTTCCAGCGAAAATAGAACTATTATCGTTATTCATTGTAAATGTAGTAGCACGAATTGGTCCAGTAGTCAACTTATTACCGTTACCAACTGAAATACTACCGCCTGCTAAAATAGGACCACCTAATTCAACCTGGTCCGTTGAAGTGAAATTATTAGCAGTTCCTGTCCAACCAGAGGAATCAGGAATATCGTTGTTACCGCCAAGCTTAAAGTATTCTTTACCAAAAAGCTTATAGCGTAGCATATATTCATATTGCGCTTGCTGATCTTGGACTCCTTCATAGGTAAATGGCTTTACATCAGCCGCATATATGAATGAGATTAGAAATATGAGTAATCCAATTATTTTCTTCATTCTTAGTCCTTGTTTTTTGTTTTTGCAATATATTTATAATTTTTGCCAAAATATAGAAAAAAGGTTGACTTTTGTCAACCCTTTTTAATCATTATTCTATGCTCTGTTCTGAAGAAAGATAACCTCGAGGCGGAACTACATCATTTATAAGAGTAAATGGCCAATCATATATAAGTGTTTTAGTAGAATCATCTAAATTTCCTTGTGTTATATAATTTGTACCTAATGGTATATTAAAATATATTGCAAGGAAAATATCTTTGTTTTCAACATTATATTCCAAATTTAATAAACTTCTTAAACTTGGATTTATTATATCTAAATAAATTCCACATTCATCAGTTCTTATATTAAGATCTTGACCTATTCTTGCAATAAGTGTTCTATTTGAAAACCAATCATCTCCAATGTTACTATTATCTCTACCATATACACGGAATTTAATTCTATCAACTTTTGAATTTTTCAATTTATATGGTAAATTATTTAAATTATTGTAAGTATTTAATAATGTATATTTACCGTCACTGCCATCTGCAGCATTATTTGATACTCTTGCAAGAATTGATTTATATGATAAAAATACAGTCTTTAATTGTAAAAGTTCTCCATCATAAACTGTTCTAGGGTCTTCACTAAACCACCAGATATAATCAAATCTCTTGAAATTAATACCAAAATATGGATCTGGGTTACTACCAACTGTTAATACATCATCAGGTGTCTGATTTTCAAACAAATATTTAAAATGTAAACCGGTATTTAACTCCAAAAGATAATACAATTTTCTTAAACATCTTGTAACTGGCTTTATTTCTTCAATAACAGAAATAATTGTATTTGCCATACCGTTAAATTCAGAAAATGTAATGCCTTTCTGAGAAGATAAATCAACGTCAAAAGTAGAAGTCAAATAATAATCCTTAACTTTTGCTGGGTCTGATATATAATCAATTTTTGACTTTTCTTCTTCACTTTCTTCTGTAAGGTCTACAAGAAAACGTCTTACTGCATTAAGTTCGTCTTCTCTGAATAATGTTGTATTTTTCGAGAAATTCTTAATATCATCTCTGGTAGACCATAATTCAACAATAGCTGCACTTAAACCCATAGTATTCATCATAAATTGAATACCAAGATAAGTTCCTTTTATCTGATTATAAAATGGAATAAACTTATAGATTGAACGAATTAAACTATATGCTTCATCTTTATAGTATTGTGGAACTTCATTACTCATCAACTACCTCATCTGTCTGTCTATGATTTGAATCAAGATAATACATATATTCGTCCAATTTTGGAGTTATAGAAATATTAAATTGCTTTGCATATTCAGTTAAAAATGGTGGTTCTGTTCTAAACGGATCATTAAAATTATTTATTCTAGCAATCTTCTCCAATGTACTTATAGAATTACCAGTAGATAAACTTTCCTGAGAAGTATTCAAAAAATCTTGCGTAAATTGAACAAATGCCTTATATAAATCATCATTTAAATAGGACGGTGTATAAGTATTAAATTTATACTTACGTCCTTCGTCTGCAAAGATAAACGGACCTAAAATTCCTTCAGCATAGGTTTGATTCTTTACTGCTTCTCTAATATCGCTATTTGCAATATCAATCCACGCTTCAAGGTCAATCATTCCTTTCTTATCAATATGCGTAATATTAAATGTCCAAACTCCTTGATGTTTATCTTCTTCGTCTAAAATTTCATGTATTGATGACTCATCAATAACACCGATACTTGAATCTGTCAAATGAAATGTCGGTTGAATTTCCCATAATTCAACATTAGGGTTGGTTACTAATACAACAACTGTTCCTTCAACATTCTTAGAAATAATCTTATCTTTTGGTTCTACATCGACAAATTCAATTATAAGATGTTGTAATATATCTGGAGTTTTAAGATTTTCCCATTTACCAGATGTAGTATATGTTGCTTTATTTGCAGCAATGTCCCAAACTTCTACTGTAATCTGGTTAGTATTTAAGGCTTCTTCATTACCTTTCTTTATAGTAAATGACAATACATAAGTATTACCAGATTTAATATAAGAAATATTAGAAATCTTATCTGATTTTGTTTGTTCACCGTTATCGGAATTTCTTAAACAACGATAAAGAATATCATCACCATTCTTTATTACTAATTGGCAAACGTCAATTAAAGTATCAGACTCTATCGTTAATTTACAAACATGGTCTTGCTGGAATGTAGTATATTGTATATCTTCACCAACGAATTTCGGTGGGGTTGTATCAATAATTACATCAGCAATAGATGTATTCATGTAAATTAAAGTTGACGAAGCATCAAAGAAAATAGTTCCTAAAACATCACCAAATGGTCTATCATAAGGTGAATCTGGATCTTTAGGATTTGGCCAAACTTCTGCACCTGTTTCTGTTTGGTCTTGACGATTTATATCTTTTGTAACATATTTAAACTGCCAATAATCAGCAGTAACCATATTATTGATGGCATTAAATCTTCTAAAACCACCTTCTTGAGTAACAGAGTCTTTTCTTTTAAATGCCATATTTAAACTTCCCAAATACCAATAGTATCAAATGATTTCTTGTCAAGTGTAGTAAACTTAATCTTTGGCCAGTCTTTCTTGCAACGAGAAGCAGCAGACGATTGTAAGAAAATCTTTGTAATAATAGGATTCTTTAACATAACGGTTGTCTGTCTCTTATTATCAATACTAATATGGTTATTCAATTCAACCTTATATTTCTTTAACAATGCACAACCATTCTTTATAACGAACTTGACTGCGTTTTCTACATCTTCTGTTTTGCAGCATTCAATAAATGTTTCATAGTCGTCTGTCATTAAAACTCTTTCTTTAAATAATTCGAAATCGCCTACAAGATTATTCTTTTCATCATCAATCAAGCCAATATTGTGTTCAGAGAACCAAGTATCGATATTATGATAATTCCACAAGAACTTCTTATAAGCAAGAGTTTTTAATTTCTTAATATCATCCTTGAATACCTCAGAATATGTCATAAAATTAGTCCAAGCGTAACCGTCTGCATCCTGAATTACGTTATCTACAAATTCTGCATAAGTCTGCATCCCTTCAACCCTAATCAAAACGTCATCTCTAATTAACGGATTGTTAGAAGATTTAAAAATCTCATTAGGATTCAAAATAACCGGAAATTCCTTAGAACGAGCAATTTCTTCTAAAGTTTGAATTAAATTATCATAAGTAGTTGAAACATAACCATTCGTTACAGTCTGGTTAATTACGTTTTCAAGCTCTTTCTTAGTAAAAGGTATTGCAACCTTGTTTATATTAAAGATATCTTTATTAGTTATCATCTTACATTATTTATAATAAAAAACCGTCTGTTGAAAGACGGTTTTTATTTGTTATTTCAGTTAATATTAATAGCCAAGAAGACCAATAATATAAGGCTTCGTATTATTCGGGAATTCTGACAATTCCAACTGAGTTGCCTGGAACTTAACATTCTTCATGAAAATTTCACGGTTAACTTCAGGTTTCTTGTCAATCTTTTCGAACAATTCCTTATACTTTTCTCTCAAAGCTTGATATTCCTTGAGATATTCGTCCTTATGCTGTGTAAACTGTGCATTACCAGCCTTGTCGTTAACTTCCTTACCTTCTGCGTCGCGGTCACGATACTTTTCAATAAGTGCCTGACCTTCAGCAAACATAGCAGGAAAATCTGGTTCTCTACGTTCATCATAAAGTTCATTCATCAACTGATTGTAAAGCGGAGCCATAACTTCACAATTCTTATACATGAACCAAGAATACTTTACGTTAATACCATCAGCCATCAAACGCGGATTGAATTCTTCAAAAAGCTGCTGTAACTGAAAATTAGTAAGTTGTACTTCTGATACTCTCATTATTTTACCTTTATATTATTTTTTATATATAATTTATTTTTTATGTAAACTGTCTAAATATGGAACTAATACTTTCTGCCAGTCTTTACATTTATGTGTTTCTATTAATTCTTTTTCCTTATTTGGAATTTGAACTAACAACATTTCACCGACTTTAAGATCTGTATGTTTTTCCAAAATTGCCTTATAGGTATTTAACTGTAATTCATAATGGTTAATATTGCAATCATCCATCATATTGAATGGAGCTCTAAGTTTTTGATACCTATTATTGAAATCCCATTTCTTGTTTGTCTTCCAGTCAAGGATTGAAATACATTTCTTATGTTTATTATAACAAAGAAAGTCAATAGTTCCACATAACTGCCAATCACGGTCATAAACAATTGTTTCATTCTTGATAGGAATATAACGTTCTTTTAAAATCTCCAATGCTTTCTTACATCTTTGCTTTCTATATTCAAAATCTTCCTTCATGCCAGGATATTTTGCAAGAACATTCTCATCAGGATAAAATTCCTTATTTTGCCAACCAAGTTCCATGACACTATGGACATAAGTTCCTAACTGACATGCATAGTCGCCTGATGCTTTCCAAAGACCTCTGACCTGTTCAACAGTCATTCCTTTATATTGACTGTCTTTCTTATTGATAGCCTTTTCTGCAATAAGATTCCAATCTTTTTCTTCTTCTAGTTGACCAACAAATGTAGTAACTGATGTATATTTAGTTCCAAAACTATCGGTATATTTATGCGGAACTTCTTCAAAATAAATATCGCTAAATGCTTCCCATAATTGTTGATATACGTCTCTCATACTTACCTAAATCTATCCCATTCATGTCTGATATGGTCCATTTGCTTATGAAAACCTTTATCTGCCCATGATGGCATTATTTCTTCAAATTCCTTAAATGTTCCACCAATCTTTTTAAACCAACAAGCAAGACCTAAAATCTGCATATGTCTGCTTCCTGATTCACATGCTTCAATCTTCTCTGTTATATATTGTTTTGCATGTGTCAAATCAACAGAACCACGTAACTTACGAAACATCTCTGCTTTCTTTTCAAGTTGCTTAAGATGTTCTTCTTGTTTTTCTTCACAATATTCATAAGCCATCTTATATTCAAAACCTATCGCAATGGACGGATTGAATAATTTACCGTTGTGACAATTATAATAATACGGTGCGCCTTTATATTTTATTGCCGGAACTTTAAAAAATTGGCATCTTGTAAAACTGGCTTTATCTGCATGCGGAAAATATTTTACAAGAAAATGATATGGGCTAAATGCTTGGTTATAACATTTAAAAAACATTTTATTTATATCATATTCCTTGTCAAGAAACAAAAATACTCTAAACTTTTGATTTGTTCCATCATAAGAATGTGAAGTATGTAATACATAAAAATATTCTCTAAAATTATCTTCAAATTCCTTTATACTATAATTTGGATCGTCAAAATCCAAAATTAAAACATCAGTAGAAACCATACTTTCAGTTCTTCTTTTAGTGTCACTAACCGTACAAATCTTCCATTGTGGTATCATATCTTTTTTTTCTACTACAATAGGATTCTTAATGCACTTTATAAAATTTTTAGCAACTTTATCAGACCATACCAATGGTTTCATTATATTATCATATTGATTTTGTATTGTCTGTATTACTCTCATAATCAATAACAAATATAGTATTTTCTTTTTTCTTATTTATTAAACGTAAATTTATTTTAATTTTTTTAAATATATATGAAAAAGACCAGACATTCATCTGGTCTTTATTTTAATTCTTACTGATTAACTTATTAATTTCATCTATACAAATATCTTTTGACGACTTAGGTGGAATATATGCATCAAAATCAATCGGTTTGAACTCCCAGCATAATTCTCGTTTTTCATTTATAGTCATTACCGTAAAATAATCTGTAACTTTTGGTCGCTTAGATTTAAGATCATTATAATTCTTTGCAATTTTATTCTTAACGTCTGCAATATTATATTTCTGAAAATAATTTTTAGATTCCTTATAAATCCAAAAAGTCATACCATTATATTTGAAAAACTTTTCAACTCCATTATCAAATAAAGTATTAATAATTTCTTCTTTAGACTGAAGAGTTCGTTCTGTTTGAATTGGCGTATTTATAATCTTATTTCTAGTTGCAGTTTTTACACATGTTTTAATACAACTACAAATAATATAAAGTGCAAGTAATCCTGCCAATGTCCATGCAAGTGCAAACATTTATTTTATCTCCTTGTTTTTTATATAAAAATAGTAAAAAGGGTGACTTTTGTCAACCCTTTTAATTTAATTTTGGTAAATCTAAAATTATAGAGACAATTCACCACCTAATGAATCGTAGTCAAAGTCAGCGTCTCTCTGACCAAGCTGTCTACCAAGAATGTTGCTAATTGTTCTAAGAACAGTAAAGTAAGAACCGCTACCGCCGAAAATTTCATCCTTAGCATTCGGAGTTTCAAGCAAGTCAGCAATCTTTTCTGCCTTTTCTGGATCAAAATCAACATCATGACCAGCTTTCTTAGCATAATACCAATCCCAGAATTCACCAATCAAAGCAGCTGGGGAATCAGGATTAATGAATCTCTGTAACTTGCTATTAGCTCTGTCAAAGTTTCTACCAAAAACTTCTCTTGCAGTATCTGGTTCTTCAGCAAACAATCTAATGAGTGCCTGGAAATTTTCAGAATCAACAATACCAGAAACATCTTCACCATCACGATTCTTTTCATAATAATCCCAGAAGGTGTCGATTAATCTATCATAATCATCTTTACCTAAGTCAACACGGTTACGAACGTCACTAACTTCCAGTTCAAGTTGATCTTGAAGAACAGAAATAATTAATTCAAGGTCAATTCTCTTAGATGAACGTGTAGCCGGTTCAGTTCTTGGTAAACCTGGGATGCTAAAACTATTAATTAAATCCCAGCTAATATCATTTTCTTGAAGGAATTTAACTAATTGACCTAATGTAGCATTCTTACCAGTTCTATCATACTGTTTCTTCCAGTCAGCAAGCATATAAAGCAAGTTTTCTGCAGAATCATGACCAAGAACACGGTCAGATGCACGAGACATTTCGTTAAGATTTGCATCACCCTTAATTGAATATCCGCATTCAGAAAGAAGCTTTAATGCTTTTTTAATTTTTAAGGATTCGTTTTGTTCTATGTTGTTAGCCCATTCTTCTTTATCATTTTCAATATCATTAACACTTGTCTTGTATTGATTATTATTGTTTTCTTTATATTTTTCCATATATTTCAATGTAGAATCAATAAAAGAACGTAAGTCTTCTAAGGTTTCAACTTTCTTTGCTTCCATTCCAGATAAAGAACTCTTGAATTCCCTTACATAAACAGCATTTTCATAACCCTTATAAGATGCAACTTTAACCTTATTGTCATTATAATAAACAATTATATCAAAGTCACCATCTTCTGGATTTTTTCCTTTAACAAGGCCAATTCTTTTATCTTGATGTGCTAATTGCTTAGCGAACTTAAGCACAATATCCCTAGATAATTCTGTAGATTCTTTCAAAAATGAATATCCACAGTTACCGAGAATGCTTCTTGCTTCATTCAAATTCATTGTTTCTCCTCAATTTTTCAATTTATTATATTTATAAAAAATAAAGGAAAGATCGTTAAAATCTTTCCTTTTAAATTGAAATTTTTGGAATTTAATTACTTTTCGTATCTTCCGCCAGTCTTTTGACGATTTACGTTTTCGATATTCTTATCACGGTAACACTTATAGATTTCAGCTGGTGTCATACCAAGATTTACAAAAATCTTCACAAACTTGATAAACATCTTGTCGCCGAGTTCCTGAATCTTAAGAGGATCTTCCTTCCATTCAGAATAAGTCTTCCAATCCTTATAAGATGCACAATTCTGATACAAGTCACCGACCGCGACAATAAAATCACCGATAAGATACTGAAGGCTATTAGAACCAATAGTACCAGTCTTAGTATCTTCAATAGCAATATCATAGAACTTCTGAAGAGTCATCTTCGGACGATACTTAAGATAGAGCAGCTGGTTATAAACGAAGTGTAATGCATCAACTGCTTCAGCCTTACCTTCTGCGGTAACTTCAAAATTGTCCTTTTCAAGCTGTTCCATTAGTTCAAACAATTCTGTGACTGTACTCATCATGAAATAACCTGAACGCTTTGCATTCTGATGATTATCTTCCTTGTTCGTTGGAGCAAGAGTACCACGCTTTGCAGCAAGAATATTTTGAAGTGCTTCCTGCATATTATACATAGTTTCAAGAGCTGTTGCTTCAATATATTCTTCTGGAAAATCTGGAAGCTGAATTTCTTCCGCGGTCAACTTTTGGCCTTCAATCTTTTGCTTGAGTTGCTTCTGAAGCTGAACAAACGAATCCTGTTCTTCCTGAACACTGCCATACATACTATTTGTATCAATCATTTTAATTTACCTTTACTTTCTTAGTTTTTGTTGTTTTATTTTCAGGAATTACCTGATTTGCTGTACCTTTTAGATATTCTAAAGTTGCAAGAATTGCTTGTGATTCTTCATTAATAAGTTTATCATTTTCTATGATTTCTTCTTCTGTAAATCCAAGTATATTCTTAAGAAGGAATGTTCTTGAAAATAATGGAACGTTCTCTACATCGAATCTTGGTGTAAACTGTGAAAGTGTTCCAATTACTTCTGCAATATCTTTAGCTCTCTGTAAATCAACTTTTTTATCTTCTGTTTTCTTTTTTGTCATAATAAAAATCCTAAAATAAAACATAAGACTTTTACATCTTATGTTTTACATTTTTTATTTCGGAGAATTAAAAATTAACCATTTGCAAGTTTTGCAAAGAAGTCATCTTCATCTTCTGCTTCTTGAACTGGAGAAGAAACTGAAGTTGTCTTTGGAGTTTCGAAACTTGCTTCGAAAACAGGTTCTTCATCAGGTTGTTCAACTGGAGTCTGAACTGTCTTCTTTGGAGCAGGAGAACTAAACATACCTTCATCATCTGCATCGACTGTCTTACCAGTATTTACTGTTGCTGTATAATCAGTACCATCTTCAAATTCTGCAAACAAATCTTCACCAGCCTTTGTCTTATAGAACTTAAGGATGTCTTCATAAGAACGCATCTGATCCTTCTGCTTTTCAATATCCTTCAAGGTATAAAGCTGAGATTCAACGACGTCAAGTTCTGCGTCAGTCATTTCAACAAGCTTACCGTCCTGACCGAGCTTACACATTCTACGTGGATTGCTGAAGTGCGAGGTAGAGTAGTTAGGACCGTTAGAACCCTTAATACCTTCCCAAACAAAGTTTGCACCAGCCTTATCTTCACCATCAAGAACTGCCTTATCATTCGGACCCCACCAGGAGAACGGATTAATACCTGGAATTACACCAAGTTCTGCATCATCCTTGTCAGCCATTGCATCCTGGATGAACTTCATAATTGCACGACCGTATTCAAGTCTATAAACACGACCTTCTGTTTCTGGAGCATTTGGATTCTTAACGATGTAAACGTTAGAATAGAACTTTGGCTTCCACTTATCCTTAACACGCATACGTGCTTCATCAGTTCTACCATACTTTGTCCAAATCTTTGCATTGTAATCGCAAATCGGACATGGATCATTCCACTTCTTAGCACAATCACAACCGAACCATGAACCGTTAGCAAGCTGGAACATGTGAGAACGGTTTTCTACCCAAGGAATTTCTTCATCCGGATGTGCTGGAAGGAATCTGAGAACGACAGTAAACTTACCGTCTGCACCCATCTTAGGCTTAAACAAGCCTTCGACTTCATAAGACTTCTGCTTGTCCTTCTTGTTAATGTTAAGTGAATCCATTGCACTGTAAAGTGCGTTCAAGTTATTTCTCTTTATTGGCATAATTTATTTTATCCTTTTTGTTTTTATCCCAATTGACCATTCAATTGACGCTCTAAATATAGAAACATTATTTTACGTTTCTATCTGTTTACATTTTTATCTGATATTTCTTGATTTAATTTTAATATCATCTTTGTAAACATTATAAATCTTTTGTAATCAATACTCTTAATCTTGTCCATATCTATTTTAAACTTCCCTGCCTTAAAACCC
>Ga0265299_10000255_pt1 | contig 70645 bp, 60 predicted proteins | sample AusTroGonzalo_MG_4_FD_193485 | JGI IMG/M metagenome (GOLD analysis project Ga0265299, IMG submission 193485) | Bovine rumen microbial communities from tropical cattle in Woodstock, Queensland, Australia - Gonzalo_02 | ecosystem: Host-associated > Mammals > Digestive system > Stomach > Rumen ... | reverse complement strand
TGAAGAAGCAAAGAAAATGATAGATGTTTATAGAGATTTCTCTGAATCATATTTAGCTACATCTCCAGTAGTTGGTAGAAAACCAGCTCATGAACGTTTTGCATGAGCATTGGAGACATATACAATCGAACCAATGATGCAGGATTTGAAATCTTTGCAAGCTGGAACTTCACATTTTCTTGGTCAGAATTTTGGAAAAGCTTTTGATGTACAGTTCACCAATGAGCAGAATGAACTAGAATATGTATGGTGAACTTCATGGGGAGTTAGTACCAGATTAATGTGAAATTTGATAATGGCACACAGTGATGATCAAGGTTTAGTTTTGCCACCTGCTTTAGCTCCTATTCATTTGGTAATCGTTCCAATATTCAAAACTGCAGAAGATTTAGAAGAAATAAAATCATTCTTGAAACCACTTACAGATAAATTAGATCAGACTTATATAACTTTCTCTAGCAAGTATGCAGAAATGAGAAAAAAACTGACTTGGAAGATGGATGACGATACTCAGAAAACTCCAGGATGGAAATTCCACGAACGAGAAATGAAATGAGTACCTCTAAGAATTACAATTGGAAAACGTGATTTAGAAGCATGAAAAATTGAAGTATTCACTAGAGCTACATGAGAAAAAGTTCAAATGACTATCGAAGAATTCTCTTCAAAAATAGAAACAATGTTGTTAGATATCCAGAAATTATTACTTCAAAAAAATAAATCATTCAGAGAAGAACATACATATTACGTTGATTCTTATGACGAATTTAAAGAAAAAATTGAACAAGGATTTGTATTTGCTCACTGGGATGGAACAGCTGAAACTGCGGAAAAAATCCAGGATGAATGTAAAGCAACTATTCGTTGTTTCCCTAATGGAGAATATATTCGTGATGCAAACGAAAAATGAGTAGATATGATTAGCTGAAAACCAAGTGAATGTAGAGTATTATTCGCAAAGAGTTATTAATCCTGGCCATAAATTCCAATTAAGCTGCATTTATTTGCAGCTTTTTATTATTGACTTCTGTAGATAAAAATATACTATTATTCTCAATAAAACAAATACCTAAAAGAAAGGAGTAAGTTATGTATAGCAAGATTAAAGAAACGCTGGAGTGTTGTGGTATAATAATTCTGGCTATTATTTGTGCCATTATAGTAGGCATGATGGATGATGAATTTTAGTTCTTTGCTCAAAAATTAAGGGTGTCTAGAATTCTAGCACCTTTTTTATTATTTATTGACTTTTGCAAATAAATATATAATATTAGTCATTAATAAAACAAATAAATAAAAGAAAGGAGTAAATTATGTTAAAATCTAAAATTAAGAGTGTGCTTGACGCTTGTTACATCGTCTTCATGATCTTGGCGTTCATAGTCGCAGTTTCATTAACAAAGACATCAATTGATATGTCGGAAGATTATTAGGTGCTTGTATATCTAGCACCTTTTTTATATTGGAATTAAAGAGTAAATTTTGTATATTAGAATCAAGAAACAAAAATGTTAAACTAAAAAATGGAAAATGTATGAAAAAATTTATCTTTAAATTCTGGGCTAGGGTAGATAAAGAGGAAAAGTATCTGACACTTAAAGTTACACCTGCTCAATGGCCAGGCACTAATTGTCCAAATGGGTATTTGTTTATTCAAGGTAATGATTTTGCTATTCTCGTCAATGAAGAGTATGAAGTTATAGAAGAACAATCTTCTCCTGACTGGAAAGATTGGTTTGAAATCTATCTCTCAAGTGGTCTGCTCCTTCAGGTTTATAGTATGAATTGTCGCGTATTTCTGAATCTGCCCGAACTCGTGCAAGAGTAATTTATCTCTGTTAGGTGCTTAGAATTCTAGCACCTTTTTTATTTCTATTGACATTTAACACAAATTAATTATATTATATGTGTGAATATAAAAACATTGTCAAACAAAAAAAGAAAGTGAGGTATTCAATGAAAAAAACTTTAAAAATTGTTGGTATTACTCTTGGTGTAATTGCCATGATTGTGATTGCATTCTTTGAAGTGGCAGCTTTTGATGGCTACGTCGACAGTAAAGTTGATAAAGTTCAAGCTGCAATTCAGGAGCAGAAAACTGCAATTCAGGAGCAGAAAACTATTAGTAAAGACTCTCTCGTGAAGGCGGCATTGCCTTTGTTCTTCGCAGATCCTTCATTTGATATGGGGGTTGCCAAGATGCCGAAGGAATTTCCTGCCTACACGAATCCTACGACGGATTCGGGGATATCCATGAGTATCGGAGACTTCTCTGATTATTTCAAGAAGGTCTTCGAGAAAACTCCCGCAGATCAGATTATTATAACTGCGGTTCAAACGGACGATCCTAAAATCCTTCGTTGGCATATTAAGATCCATGAGAGAAAAAAGTGAACATGAGTAAAAAAACAATTAATGGGCATTGGTTATTACTGATGCCTTTTTTATTTCTATTGACATTTGCATATGAAATAATTATATAAGTATCCGCGTAAGCAATAAGTTAAACAAAAAAACAACAAATTAATTATGAAAAAACAGAAAAAATTGGAGAAGTATTCTCCAGTGGAGGAGTGGAAAGATGCTTCAAATCGTTTCCCAGACCTTCCACTCAATGACGGTGAATACACCGTAATTATCGACCCCAATACAGGATTGGGCTTGTATCTTGTCGCACAACTCAAGAATACTGTACGTTACCACACGTATTTGGATGGTGGTGTGAAATTCAATGGTAATTTCAAGAAAGTCACTCCACTGGAAATTAGTGAGCGTAAAAAGGAACAAGAAAAATTCCTGTAACAATCTAAGCCTGATAGTCGTTTCTGCTGTCAGGCTTTTTTCAAAAATTAAAATCTTCACAAAAATTTGCAAAATTTTGGGTAATGAGTTATAATAGATTAGTTTAATACATAAAAATTTCGTTATGGTTTCACAAAAATATATTGAAGAAAACTGAATAATCAAAGATCATGGGAATTTACAACCAAAGGACATCTCTCGGGATGACTATTTTATGGATATTGCGAGAGTAGTCGCTGAAAAATGTACATGCGACCGTGGAAAGTGTGGTTGTGTGATTGTAAAAGATAATTCTGTAATTTCTTCATGATTTGCGAATGCTCCAGAAGGTTCAGAAACCTGCGAAATGGTAGGGCATCAGGTAATTTCTATGATTAATGGAAAATGAGAAAAAGAAGAACATTGTATGAGAAATAACTGTGCAGAACAGAATGCAATTGCTAGTGCTGCTAGAAAATGAATCGCTCTAGAATGAGCAACTCTTTATGTAACAATGACTCCATGTACAATTAGACATTGTGCTCACATGATAGTAGCATGTGGAATTAAGAGGGTAGTTTGTGATAAGAGATATCAACATGGACAAGAGGCTGAAGAGATTTTCCGTTCAGCATGAGTTGCTTGTGTATTCCTTAATGATGAAACAGAAAAATATTAAAAGTCAGAATTCTATTGACATTTAATACTAAAATATATATAGTAAATAAATAAGTCATTGTGAGACAAGTTAAAAAACAAAAAAAACTTAAAAAAGAAAGGGTCAAATTATGAAAAAGAAATTCATTTTGCCGTTTCTGACATTGATGGTAATTTGTGGATTTGTTATCCACGGATACATCATGATGTCTAGTGTGTTTACCTTCATCTTGGAGGTGGCGTTCTCTGTGTTGGCGACATATGTCGTTATCCATACGGCAGTGGAACAGTACAACAACTCTGAATCTGATACGGAAAGATACAATTTCCTTTCCATCATCCTTACGGTATTCTTTGATCTCGTAGTAGTCGCGGCAATTGCTCTCACTTGTGTGATGCTCTATGCAATGGAGGATATTACGGTATTACAAATTTGTGATGACATTATTGTTATAGGAGTTGCTTCTCAGTTTGTGGCCGATGTTGCTGTGTGGCATATTTACCATTGTGATACGGTACTTCCGAGGAATCATCCACAGAGGCATCAATATGAATTTGACTTCTAGATTGGAGTAATGTCAGGTATCAGTCCAATAAAGTAGCGGTCTGTTTTAGATCGCTATTTTTTTCTTGACTTTTTGTTTAGAAAGCTTATAAACAAACCACATTCAAGTCCCGACTTGTCTGTAAACAACATTTGTGAATCCTTAGATTTAGATAGACTTCTCGAGTAGAAGTGAATAGCGTGATAAGCTGCGATAAGTCGTAGGTAATGGCAAATACATGTTAATCTACGAATTCTATTAAGATTATCGGTTAGTAGTGGCGAGCGAACACCGAATTTATTGTCTCTATCTTTTCTGAGGATTGAGCGTGCTGTGTATCAGTGCGCTCTTTTTTTATTCTTACTTGAAGAAAGTCAGAATTTTATTACACTTAATTTATTATATCAAACAAAAATCTGGCTGATGAATTACGAACAATTTAAGCATAAAGATAAATTGATATTTCTCGTGGATATGACTAGAGAACTAGACTATCATTTTTCTGAACTCGTAAAATTGGCCATAGAAAAGCAGTTATATCAGAGAAAAAAAATCTGAATTATCGTAAATAAAAAGTGATATGCTCCGTGAATGATTTGTACGAAGTGTGGTCATATTCCCTACTGTGAAAGGTGTTCGGTTCCTATTTCTTACCATCAGCAAGCAAATTGAGAATTGATGTGACTGTGTCATATTTGTAAAATGCAATATAATTTTTCTACTATCTGTACGAAATGCTGAGAAAATGCTGTAAGAACTTACTGACTCTGAACTCAGCAAGTGGCTGAATATATCGAAAATGAATATAAAGCTAAAACTCTGATAGTCGATTCAGACCATGCGAATTCTCCAACAAAAGTTAAAAAGCTGATTGATCAATTGAAAGAAAAACAGCCACAAATTGTGATTTGAACTAGTCTTCTCTGTCAGCCTTGCAAAGAATATCCACTCGATATGATTATATTCCTAAATGCGGATTTATGACTGAATATTCCAGATTTTAATGTATGAGAAAAAAATTTTCACTTGTTATTTGAAGCATTCTCAAAGTATGATTGTAAAAATTTTGTAGTTCAGACTTTTAATCCTATGCAATATTCTATTCGTAATGCCTGCAGAATGGATGAAAAACGCTTTCGAGAGGAAGAGAATGAATTTCGTGAATTAAATAAATATCCGCCATATGCGGATTTGTGCGTGATTTTGTATAAAAACGAGATTGAAGAAAAGGTTTTCAATAAAGTGGACCAGCTTTATAAAGAACTTCTCTATCTCGCACAAAAATATCAGATGAACGATTTGGAGATTTATTCCACACCTCCACTTATTTATAAAATGTTTGGAAAATATCGCTATAATATAATCATAAAAGGAAAAGAAGTCAGAAATTTTATGGACGTTGTATATACAAAATTAAATCTGAATGCAAAATGATTCAAGATTAATCGAGATGCTGACAGTATTGTATAATTATTGTAGCTCATCCAAAAAATTCTCAACTTTCATAGACAAGTCCTTATTCAAAATATGAACTTGATAATAAGTAGTCCCTCAAAGTTTTTCTTTATATTCTTCAAATAAGTCTTCCATATTTTGACCCAAACGAATAGGTCAGTCTGGTCCATCTTGGTCGTAAAAATTTCATTCATTGTCTATAAATGCCACATGTTGGCTTTTTTTATCTTTATCGAAAATTTCAACAATACTGAATTTATTTGCATTATCTGATAAACAATCCTGAATAGATTCAACTGTATTATTTTGGATTCTATTTAGCTTTTTATCTAATGTTTTTATTCAATTGATTCATTCAAAAGCTTCATCTCTAGCAAGATAAAATTCATCTTCACTATTGAGAAGTCCTGCGTGCATAAATCCATAACAATTACTACTATAATTTTCCATTTATTCGAGATTAAATTAAACATTCATGAATCAATTATATTCAAAAATATTAAAAAATGCAAAATTTTTGAGATAAAATAAAAATTTGCTTTTCAGCAAATGTTCGATTCTTGTTATGTACTCCTGGCCGGAATCGAACCAGCATCTAACCCTTAGGACGGGCCTATTCTATCCATTGAACTACAGGAGCATAGCGAATGTAATATACAAATTTACTACATAAAAAACAAGCTAAAATTCTGATTTATTTTTCATTTATTTCATTAGCACAAACGGCTCCACTCGTTCGACACCATTGAAGATTAAATCATCAAGTTTTTCCAGTTACATCTACACATTCTCAGATGAAATAAAGTCACGGAATTTCTCTACATTCAAAATTATCGTTCAAATTCTTTGTTCCAACTCATCATCAGCAAACTTTAGCTTCATCTAATCAGCGAACATTTGTTATATCAGATGAGATAACATACTCATCTAATTTATTCACACGAAATCATAAAAACGATAGTAATCTTTTTGTAATTTCTTTATTCGAAACTTTCAATTTTATCTTATACTTCGCAACCGTAGGAGATTCTTTCATAAACAGCGAAGCATTGAAGACTGCAGGTCCAGAAATTCACCAATGAGTAAACAAAATCGGACCACTTTCAGCATAGATTACGTTATTTCATTTTATCACACTTAAATCTCCAATTACAGAAGAACCTGACAGAGAAGAAAAATCTTGTTTAGTTTCAAATCAAACTAGAGCAGGGTAATATGTTGCAGTTTCCAACCCAAAACTTTTTGCTATATCGATAGCAACTCATGTTGCTCATAATTTTGGGAAACTTGGTCATCATGTAGCGATTATGAAATTTTTTGCTTGATAAGTTCAACTCGAAGTCTCAATTTCAAATACATCATTTATCTTTTTCACAGACAAAAAATCTGAATTATATTTTATTTCTACTCATTTATTTTCAACGAGTTGTAGTAACTTTTCATGAAATTGTTTAACTTTACCAGATTTTAATAAAATTCTTCCATTATTTTCTTCATTAACTTCAATTCATTCATCATCCAAAAATTCCAAAAAATCTTTTACTCAATATTTTTCAAAAGCAGATTTTACAAAATCTGAGTCATCAGTTGCATAATCTTTTTCTGGATTTATATTCAAATTCGTGATATTTCATCTTCATTTGGCAGAAAGAAGTAATTTTTGAGCAGGAGAGTCAGATTTTTCCAAAATTAAGATAGATTTTCATTCATCTATTTTATTTGCACAAAAAAGTCATGCTGGTCATGCTCAGAGTATAATTATGTCATAGATTTTTTCTTTCATGCAATGTTTTTTATAAGAAAAAGCTACCTTATCTTATAAAAATTTTATTAAGATATTCAAGTATGTATGCTGTTTTATTATAAAATTTATAATTAGTCAAATTTAAAAATAAAAAAAGTCTGATTTTTTTTGACTTTTTTGATATTTCTGAATATACTTATCTGTGAAAACTTTTATTCATACAAAAACAAAATGGCAGAAAAAGACCCAAATTTAGAGTGAAATATTGATGTTTCTGATTTGTCTTCAATTTCTTTAGATGATATGGAAGATGTTTTAGATTCGTGAGATAAAAACTTAACAATAGATGGAAAATCTAATGCTGATTTATTGGGAAATCAACTAAATGAAAATGTATTTTTGGAATCTGAAGAAGGGACAATCCCAAAATCATATACAGAAAATGAATGAGATAAACTTTGAAGTTATCTAAGATGGTTCTTCTTTTCAGGACTATTATCTTTACTTTGAATTTTGGCAATAATATTAACTTATTCATTTGACTTGTATATAACTCAAGCTAGTCAAGTAACGGTAGATGCAAAATACCAAGAATTTGTAACAAAATATAAGGATAAATTATGAAAGGTGAAAAGTTTAGTTTGATTGGACAATACGACAAATTATACCAAACCTACAGTATGAGGAGAGCATAGTCAACAAGTGGTAAATGAAATTGTTAATGCTTCCGATATCGATTATATAGAGAAAAAAGATTTACTCTCAGATTATGTAAGAAATCTTGTGACGTGAACAGAAGATAAAGCAAATACAGCTGAAGAATTAAGGCAAAATATTGCTAAACAATGATTTCTGCCTCAAGAATTAGAATTATTATTGTCAGAAGATGAAACTATAGATACAATACAAAGATCACTTAATGCTCTAGAAATAATAAAATTTTCAACCGCAACAAAAGTTTTCTCATATATGAATACAGCTTTGATTACTATACTAGAAATGGTAAAAATGAATGGTGTAAATGTTGATACACTTAATCAACTATTTAACCAGATTAATTCAAGATGAGAAAAAGATATTACAGCATATGTATATATGTGTTATTTGAATCCGTTTGAAGTAAGTGCAAATTGTGATACTATATGAGATCTTGACTTATATTATAGTATAACAAAAGATGAGTCTGTAAATCTTAAATTATTTAAAAATGTTATGAATGCAATTAGTCAATTGCTTGAAAAGGAAGATACAACACTATTCTCTATTACATTTAAATGATTTAATGCACAATCAAAAAATATTTCATTTAATATTGAAGTATATACAAATCAGGAAGATGAAAGAAATCTTATGGCACAGTGAAAGAGAAATCCAAATATTTTCATTTTGACAAATATTATTAATTTGTTGAAACAATCCAGTTTTATTATTTGAGCAGAAATAAATACAAACGAAATAAATGTGGATACAAGAACCGTAAGTCGATGAGGTATATCTAGAACAGTAAATTACTCAAGTATGGATTTTACAGTACCAATCCAAAGAAGTACAGAAAGAGAAATTTTTGACTATATTGATTTAGAAAGTATAAAAAAGCTACTAACAGATAAATGAATTAAATTAAGTTGATGGGATATTAATGTAGCACCAGAAATTAAAGATAGCGCAGAAAAAGTAATAGAGTGAGATAATACAGATGAAAAAACAATCAGTAATACTGATGAGGTTGCTTGAGATGATGCGGAAAAAATTACAGAAGAAGCAAAAGAATTAAATAAAGAGACAGAAAAAAATCTAGGAGATGAAACAGTTAAATAAAATATATTATAAAGATTTTATCATCTATTAATTATAAACATGTTAAGTGATAGCAAAACAAAAAAATGATCTGAAAAATCTAATTTCGATTTCGGTGAAGTCATATCGAAAGTTAAATGACTTTTCCAGAAAAAAGAAACTTGAGATAGCTCAAAGAACTATAGAAAGGTTTTTACGATTACTCGTAAAGATTCACTTGTATCTCTATGTGTATCGGCTGTTGTCATTGTATGAGCAGTGTTATATGGAATGGAGGTTATCAATAAATATTCAGAGATAAATAATAATAGTGATGCATTAAAATTATTGTCAACATATAATACAAGAGCGAATTCAACATCACTATCTTCATACTCAGATTGAAAAGATATAATAAATGTAGACGTACTTGCATCAGTTTACAATAATTTGGTAGAAGAAGTTGAGGCAGATAAACTATTTGAGGAACAACAGAAAAGTTATTATGAAATCTTACTACAGAATATATATCTTCCATCATTAAATGTTTGGAAAGATCCTTATACCAAAAACTTCGATATGACCATTTTGTGACAAAAATATTTGGAAAATGATAAATTTCAAGATTTGTATCTAATTCAATATCGAAGTGATTTTGTTAAATATGTAGGAAATGATTCTGATTACAATAATATAGAAAATATTACAATTTGAGAAAAAGTTGATATGGAAGATTCAGATTATTTTTATACACCTATTTCTATATCATTTTCATCTCCTAATAAGCGTTCATTTCTATTACTTGTAAACAAACTTTCAATAACATCAAATCAGGGGAATATAGCATTATTAAACGAGTTTTTCTTCTATTTATTAAATGCAATAAAGGAGAAAAAAACAAAGGATATCGATAACCTTATGCAAAGATATTGGGAAGTTTTTGTTTCTAGCTCTGATCGATGATTCCCAGAGAAAACAAAACTCTCAGATCTTACAAAAGAGGAAAAATCCAAGTATATGGACCGAGTTATTTGATATGATTTATATCATTGGGTAGAGTGATGAAATGAGACAACATTAATAGATGATGATATAATTGTAAAAGCAATTAGAGAAAGTGCTTTATGTAATACTTCAGATACAAACCAGAAGTGTTTTTATGATTTTAGAGATAAATATAGAGATATACCATATCTAGCATATAAAGTAGGTCTAGAAAAACAAGCGAATAGAACAGATTGATTATTGAGTTTCTTGCGTGATTTGCCACCAGCTATAGCAATTAAGGATTTCTGGTTTGAAAAATATTCAAATTCTAGTTTTCTTAATAATGAGGAAGAACAGTATGAATGACAATTTACATTTAATGCATATGGAAGAAATATTACTGATTCAGAATTAGAAGAAGCTTCAAGTAAGTTATGAGAGCTATGCTTTTGAGATGGATCTGATAAAATAATTTCTCCAGAATCTGCAGTAAGTCGTGTAGATGAAGTTACATTAGCTCTATGATGAAATCGTGAATATTTAAATGTGTCAGCTTTGTGAGAATTAAGAATATTATTAACAAAAATCCAAGGAGAATATGATAATATATCGAATTATGAAAAAATGATTAAATTATTCGAAATCTGGAGAATGATGAATGATGCAAATTTATGTGTTCAACAATAAGATATGAGTATAAAGTTTAAAGGGACTTCTATATTGAGTCCCTTTTTTGAATAAAGGAATCTTTCACTTGAAAAAAAATACAATATAAATACTAGAAAGAATAATAATTTATATTGAAAAAATTATATGAAAATATCTGTAGTTTGCGGTTCAAGAGCAAAAGATATGACATTATTGTCAAAATTTCTAAAAATGTTAGACCAACAAACATTTACAGATTTTGATGTTAATATTGTATGTGATAGTAACTTTACAAAAGATGAAGAATCTGAATTCCTCTCATTCTTCAAGAAACAAGACTTAGGAATTATTAATCGTACACACTTTTTCACAAATAATAATAGCGATTTTAATCCAAATCATAGTTGATGAGCTAGTTATGTGCGTAATTTTGGGATTCAAAAAGCAAAAGGGGAGTTTATTCAACTTTTTGATGATGATAATGAAGTTGAGCCAGATTTTTTAGGAAATTGTCTAAATAAACGAGAAAATCTAAATTTAGAAGATGGTTGAGAATATGTAATTTTACCTAGTTTGTATTATAGAGATACAGGTAAAATCCAGAATCAATGATTTTCCCATTTCGATTACCGACAATCTCGTCCAGTTCTTTATTTGTTAAACTGAAAAAAACAGGCTCAAATACAGATGTTTAGCGGAAACTGAATTTTTAGTACAGCTTCTACTCTTAGAAAGGCAAAATATGATGAAGAAATTGCTCGAATTAGTGAAGATTTGGATTATACTTTATCTTTGTATGAGCAATGAATTCAATTGCGAGTATATGCTGATTTAAAAGTTAAACATCATGAAAGGGATAAAACTAAACTTGAACAAGCTCGAATTTGATCATATTCTCAAGCAAAGCAAAAATCTAGAAATCGATTTTTATTTACAAAAAAGCACTGAAACAAAAAACAGATTTATCAATTTTACTTATGTTGATTGCCTGGATGTTTATTTCGATTATCTACTAAAGCTATTATTCGATGATGAAAAAATCGTTTGAAAATAATAAAATGACTATTTTCTGGAGTAAAAGAGTGATACAAACTTACACACAAAATAAATTTTTAAAATCAAATTTCTCATTGAATTTTAAACGCTTTTATCTATTACTAATTTGGTTGAAGTTTTTTACTTACTATTCTAAATAAAATGACAGAAAATGCATTAAATGTAACTGAACTTAAAGAGAGATTCGTTGATGTTTCAGAAGTTATGCAAGCTGATATCAAAAAATTAGTACAATTTCAAATCACAAATAAATCTCAATCAATTCTAAAGAAAATCTATTCAAAAAATCCTGACGCAAAAGTTAGTATAGAATACACAATTACAAAAAATAAGCAGTGAAAATATGAATCTGATTTCGTATTTGTATCTGATTGAGATAAATTCGTTGTAAGTTCTCATCAATGATTCAAAGTTGCAACAGATTTGATTTCTCACGCATTTGATAAATGGAAGAGACATATTCTTGGATTCTGGGGAAAATTATTCAATAAATAGTCTAAAATTTAACCAAATATTTTATTTCCGTTTAAATTATTATGGCAGAAGCAGCTAAAACAATTAGTAGAGAATGATATGAAAAACTCATTGCAGAACTTCAGGAACTTAAGCAGGAAAAATTACCTGCTGTGTTAGAACAGATTGCTGAGGCAAAGGAGTTATGAGATCTTTCAGAAAACTTTGACTATAAAAACGCTCTTGAAGAAAAAGACCTTATCAATTCTAGAATTAAGCAGATTGAAGAATTGATTGACTGAGTTGAAATTATCGATTCAGATAAAAAATCATGAGTAAAAACGGTTTGATTTTGATCAAAAGTTATTGTTCAGATTGAAGATGATGATCCGCATGAGGTAACTATCGTTTGAACATGAGAGGTAAAATATCAGCATGGAGAAACTTTGATTTCTTTCGATTCTCCATTGTGACAGGCAATTAGAGGTAAAAAAGCTTGAGATGTAGCGAAAATGAGATTAAATAACGAAAGAAAAGATGTAAAAATTATTTCTATTAAATAAATTTATTGGGGAGACGAATCTAATCGAAAGATTCGTTTTTTCAATTAGTATTTATTCATGACAACAAAATATGTTATTGGATTTTCTATTTCCACGTACATGTGCATGATGTTGAAAGAAATGAGAATATTTATGCTTTGAATGTAAAAAAGAACTTTATTCTCATCCAGAAATATGTCCATTTTGTCACCAAAAATCTTCAGATTTCCAAACCTGTAAAACTTGTTCAGAGAGTCAGCTTTTGAAATGAATTATAATTTGATTTGCATATAAATGAGTAGCCAAAAAACTGATTCTTAAGGCAAAATTTGCTCATAAAAAAGATGTGATTTGATTTATGGCTCAAAGGCTTGCTTTATTAGTTAAAACGAATCAACAATTGAAGTCGAAACTTGAGAATTATCAGCTTTTTGTTTCATATGTACCATCTCATTGGAGAAGAAAATATTACGAGAAATGATATAATCAGTCTCAACTTTTAGCGGAATCTCTTGCAAACGAGCTTTGAATTCCTATGTTAAAACTGGCTTCAAAAAAAAAGTATACAGTTTCTCAATTACACCTAAACCGTGAAAAAAGGAAAGCAAATCTGAAATGAGTGTTTAGTGTTGAAGATTTATCCATAATACCAAATTGATCAACATTTTTATTAGTTGATGATGTAACAACCACAGGATCAACCCTATCAGAATTAGCAAAAGTAATTCACAGAGATAGAGAAGATTTACAATTCCGAGGAGCTGTAATTGCGAGAAATATGTGATAAGAAGGTGGTGCAATGGTAGCACGCTGGTCTCCGAAGCCGGAAACGAGGGTTCAATTCCCTCCCTTCTTGATTATAAACTCAGACTAGTAAGTCTGATTTTTGTTTTTATTAAAAAAAGTCCATGATTTTTTGCTTTATTTGACATTTTGAATATAATTGATAGTGATTTATAAACTATTCTGAATGGAATGACTGATGAAAATTCAACTCCAATCTGAACTAATCAAACATCAACAAATCAATCCTGAGATGATAATGATTTTGTATTAGATTTCTGAGAAGGAGAGAATATGAAAGAAATAAATGATTCAGAGGATAAAGCCGATATAAATTTTGATATTAACACAAATGAAGAAGAGAATAAAGATTCAGTCGATAGTAATTTTAATTCAGACGATTTATTTTGAGAAACTTTAGAGAATAGTAATGAAGATACAGATTTATGAAATACATTTGCAGATATGCAAAAAAGTGACGCAGATAATAACGAAGATAATAATGATTTTTTTGTGGATATGAACCTAGATAGTTGAGATAATACCGGTAAGGATACGGATAATTTAGATGAGTCTAAAGAAAATAATGAATTATTTAGTGAGTCAGGATCAAATATTTCTGATACAAATGTAGAAGAGCTAAATTTAGGGAATGAAACTGAAAGAGAGAATAATCAAGATGAATTGTTTTGAGAAACAGAGGTAGAAAACAATAAATTAGGATTAGAACAGACCAAAGAATTACCTCTAGATTCACAAGAAAATAAAGCGGATGATAATTCAGATTTTTCAATAGAAATGGATTGAAATACGGCTATAAATCCAGAAAAAAGTGAAAATGGATTAGTGAGTGAAAATAATTCATTAGATAATACAGAAAGTGATATCTCGTATAACATAGATAATAATATAAAAGAGAACTCTGATATAGTAAGTGAAAATGAAAAAGAAAATAGTTGAGATAATTTATTTTGAGAGACATCAGAGCAGAACGTTACTACTGAGAAACAAATAGATATTAATCAAGAATCTGATAATGTACAATGAGATATTGATGATAAAATTGATTTTTCTTTTGATAGTAATGATTCAAATGAATTAATACAAGAAACAAGTACAGACAAAAAAGATGAAGTTATCGATCCTAACAATTCAGAATCAATTTTTATCGAAAGTTGAAATGATGATATAAACACAGTAAATAACCAAGCTGAGAGATTAGAGAATGTTGATGATGTAAACTTTGATTTCACTGTAGATCATGAGAATTCAGACCATGATGAAATTCAAAATAATACACAAAATGATGAAGATTTGACAATATCTTCTTCAGATTCAAATATGGATAATACTCTTGAAAGTGAGAATAATGACTTATTTTTAAATGATTCAACATTACAGGATGAAAATAAAGAGTCTATAAACAATGTAAGTTCGGAGAATACTGGAAACCTTATCCAAGATGAAAATAATCTAGAGAATAATGAAGAAAATGTATTAGATAATCAAAATATATCTCAAAATAATCTAAATGAATGAAATAACCAAGAGAATTGAGAATTCTTATTGGATAATGCTAATGATGAGATTTGAGATGATAATATAAAAAATGTGAGTGAAACGGAGCATAATCAAGAAACAATGGAAGGCAGAGATTCTGCTAATACTCCAAATCAAGAGGTTACTCAACCAGATATGATGAATTTATTATGATGACAATCAATGGATTTTTCATATGAAGAAAATGTAGCATCACTTAATCAATCTGAAAATAATTTGGGAATCTATCAAGATGAGTCTTCCGTTAATTTACAGAATGTTTCAGATGTACATACAATCGACAATGAAAATAATTTGGTAAGTAATCCAGAAGTACAAGAAAAAGATAATTCAAATGCAATAAATAGTGAAGAAAATATAGAAACTGTTGCTCCATTACAGAGTACAAATACCTGAAATTTAGAACAAAATGTTGGAAACCAAGAAAATGATATCAATACAAATACAGGAGAATTGCAGAACCAAACAATATTGCAAACTCCGGAAATAAATACAATTAATGAGATACCTCAAGTTAATGAAAATACTCAAAATCAGACAGAAGTATGATCAATAAAATCTACATTATCTTTAGATGAAATACTAGATTCAGAATTACAATCGAATCCACAATTTGTGGATAATTCAAAAAGTATTCCTAAAAGTATTCAAAGAAAACCAACATTCTTAGAAAGAAAAAAAATGACGATATTTGCGTGAGTATGAGTATTTTTGCTATTCTGTATTGTTGTAGCATTAGCTTTTCCATCTATCAGTTCAGAAAGAAAAATCGGAGACGTAGTAAATACAGGAGCTGTTATAGAAGAACCAGATGAACAAGAGAATACTGTTGAAGGTACAACAAAACCTACAGAGTATATAGGAACAGAGGAAGATACTAAAATATCAGATCAATGAAGCAAAATAGAAGAAGAGAAAATAGTTAAGAAAAATCATTGATCTTGACCAACAACGGAATTAGTTGAAGATGAACCAACAGAAGATATTAAACCATACATATTTGAGGAACCTGAACAAGAGCCGGGAACTCCAATCGAAGAAGAAAAACCAAAGGAAATTTCAATCGAAGATATACAATCTAAAATTTCATCTTTCAAATCTCAAGGAGAATGATATAAAAAGGTTGGAGAAAATGAATCAAATGAAAAAGTTACAAAATATGCAGCATATGTAGTTCGTTTATGTGACGATTATCAATTACAAATAGATAATTGAGAATGAATTGATGAAGAAACATTTTCTTCATTTGAAACTAAAGTTTTGTGATTTATCTCAAAAATTGATAAAAATCTAAGTTGATGAGATGAGGTAGCAACTGTATATACTAAAGTAGATTTTGATGAAAATGATGACAAAAAAGAACTCAGATCATATCTTGAAGAAAATAGATAGGGAAAATGTTTCTTATTCTTTTTCTAACAGACTAAGTTCACATCTAGAAAGATTTGTAAATTATCTCCAATATACCAAAAATGCTTCCCCAAAGACGATTGAAAATTATTCGCTTCGAGTAAATCGTTTTATTGATTATGTCTGAGATATGGATGCAAGTGAAATTAAGATGATTCACATCCAGGATTTTAGAACGTCATTAATTAAACAAGGTCTCAGTCCAAAAACTGTAAATTATCATGCAGTTGGACTAAGATCTTTTTTTAAATTTATGCTTCGTAATGATGTAGAAACTCTTTCTCCAGAAAAGGTAGATCTAGCGAAAATTCCTCCGAGAAGAGTTTCATATTTATCAGAACAACAAGTTCAGGATATCTTGGATGCACCATCAGCATTTGAAAAAAAACCATTAAAAATTCTGCGTGATAAGGCAATTTTAGCTACACTTTATTGAACTGGACTTCGTGTAACAGAATTAATTACTCTTAAAATAAAAGATATAAAACTTAATGAAAATCAGTTCTCAGTCATCTGAAAAGGTTCAAAGTTACGTTCAGTTTTTTTAACGCAGGATGCTAAGGAAAAAATTAAAAAATATATTCTTTCACGTGGAGATGATTCAGAATATTTATTTATTTCACTTTCTCCAAATAGTTATGGTCAGCCATTATCCAGAAATAGTGTGGAAGCTTTAGTAAAAAAATATGCAGAATTTGTTTGAATAACAGAAAAAGTGACTCCACATACACTTCGTCATTCATTCGCTACATCACTTTTACGTAGAGGAGCCGATATTCGTTCGGTTCAAGCACTGCTTGGACATTCATCTATACAAACTACACAAATATATACACATGTAGATGATAAATATCTACAAAAAGTTCATAATTTGCTGGACAAAAAATCTGATTTTTCTGGAGAATGATTAGATATTGGTGATGAGAAATTTAGTAATGATTTATTTGATGAATAATTACTTAGAATATCAATAAATCCTTTTTTATAACAAAGTTGAATTTTCTTTTCTCCATTTTGCTATTTCTTCAGAATTTCAAGTTAATAAAATATCTGGGACAGTAAATCATTTCACATCTTCTGGTCTAGTGTAATTTGGCTCTTCTAAATTTTGCATATTTTTTTTCAAAGAATAACTTTCATTTTGCCAACTCTCAGATTCTTTGATTACTCATGGAATCAATCTAGTTATAGATTCTATCATTGTCATCGTAGCAACTTCTCATCATAAGAGAATAAACTGTCATAATGAGATTTTTTGAAATTGTTTTGGATAGTGTTTTTGCATATAAAGTTCCCGGCGATAATCTATTCATTCATACCTTCAACATACAAAAATTAAGTGTTCCTGTTTAGAGAATGTATAAGAATATTTTTGAGTAAAAACTTCTTTGGTAGGAGAAGGAAAAATTATTTTAAAATCAGATTTTTTTAATTCGTATTCCTTAATTATAGACTCCACAGCATCAATTATTGGTTCAGCCTTGATAAGCATTCATGCTCATCATCAATATATTTCATCATCTATTTGTTGATGTTTGTCATTGCAAAATTGCCTAGGATTACAGAAATCTACCTTTAGAACTCATTTTTCTCGAGCCTTTTTGAGTAATGATGTTGAAAAGAATGAATTAAATATTTCGGGGAAAAGGGATATTATATGAATATACATCCTAAAATTTTATGTACACTAAAACTTTTTATATAAACTTATCATTAATAATTTGATCTATAAAAATCTTTCATATTTATCGTTGTTTCAAGAGGTACACTAAATTCACTAATAGTATTTGCCATCCTTCTACCATTTCAAACAATACTTGGTAAATATATTCTATTGATTATCATAATTTTCATATAAGGATTTATTTGTTTTTCTTCCTTCGCCCAGTATAAATCAGAATCTCATCTAGGTGAAATCGTTATTTTCCGAGCAAATAAATCGGTAGATCAATGTGTAAGATCTATCCAGCAATCATCTACATTTTCCGGTAAATAATATTCTGAGTAAGCTCAACATACGCTATTTCCCTCACTATTTGGATTGTTACAATTATCATTATTCTTATTATCTGGTTCAAATCACATCGAAGTATCACATGCCCATGTATCAATTACACCATCATAAATTCATTTATTATCAGTAGAGATAATATTAAAGTTATGCATACGTCAAGCATCAAATCATCTTAATCTTAACATTTGTATCTTATATTGCTTGTATTTTATATTTCCATCTTCATCGACTTTGGATTTATCTAGTACTCTACGAAAATATAGACGTCTATCTCAGTCATGAGAAATAAGATATAATTCTTGAATATTATCAGAATTTTCAATAGAATCAATTTGTGAATCATCACTAAATAAGTATCATAGTTCTTCATCATCTTCATTTCATATAACAGTTCACATACCACCACCCTTTACATCAGTGAATAAATTAGCATATTGTCCATATGATTGTCTATAGTTATTAATAGAACTTTGAGCACTAGTTTTACCACAATTATGTTGACGTACTATTTTTGCATTTTTTTCATTACCACCATTTATCTTACTATTATCTGATGTACAGTAATAAATGTCACTATATTCCGGATGACTACTCAAATTATTATTTTCATTACCATAAGCAGTGAAGTTTGTACAATATCATTGTAATCCCACATTTCGTTTAAAATCAGTTCCGTTTTTTAAGCTTGCTCATACTCATACACATCATACCATTTGGCGATTATAGTACTCTTCATAATCAATTGTATAGTCTTCCATTAAGATATTCAACCTTTCAAAAAATTCATATCATTGTTGGATGGCTTGTTGTCTTGCTATGATTTCTCTATTAGATTTTATCATAAAGTTATAAAGAGAAAACATCTCAGGCATAATTAATGCGATTATCATAGCCACAAAAATTAATTCTACAAGTGTAAATGCATACTTTTTGAAATGGTTTCTATTCATAATTTCAACCAAAGAAAAAACAAAAACATCAATAATATTGATAATGTTTTTTATAAGAGTTTCAAGCTTATAATGTATTATTTTATAAATCAATTGACATATACATTTTTATAAAATCATATTTGTCGGATCATGCATACTTCTCTTGCAACAAAGCGTAAATTTTCTATACTTAACCTTCGTAGAAAATCCTTATTTTGAATTTTTCATTAGCAATGAGCAAAACAAAATATTCAAAACAGCTTTCTCAATTTATGCAAAAGTCACCAGAAGAACTTGAAAAACTATCTCAAGTAGAACAGAGTGAAGCTTTTTTGAATCACATGCTCAAAAAGTTTGATGAACATATTTCCAAATGATGAAAAATTTTGCTCATAACTCTGACTAAAAAATCATCAGAAGAAATTACAAATTTTCTAGTTTCAAAATGATATAAAGCATTCTATCTACATTCTGAAGTCCAGACTATGGATAGATGGGAAATTATAAAAAAACTGAAAACATGAGTGATAGATATTATAGTTTGAGTAAATCTATTACGTGAATGAATTGATCTTCCAGAAGTTACATTAATCGCAGTTTTGGATGCTGATAAAGAATGATTTTTACGTTCAACAACTTCTCTTACTCAAATTATTTGACGTGCGGCTAGAAATCCAAATAGTGAAGTGGTATTATATGCAGATAATTTTACAGAATCGATGATAAAATCCCTATGGGAAACTTATCGTCGTCGCACGATTCAGAATAATTTTAATATTGAACATCATATTACTCCAAAGGCAGCTCGTTCTAATGCAAAGAATTTGGAAACAGTAAAAACTGATGAAGAATTAGTTCAACAGCAAAGTTCCGCATTTACTCGTGGTAAAGTTAAACGTTTAAGAAGAATGACCAAAGCGGAAAAAAATCTGATTATGAAAGATCTGAAAAAACAGATGGATTCTGCTATTGCAGAATGGAGATTCGAAGATGCAGCAGTTATTCGCGATCAAATTAAGGGACTTGAGGAAGGAGAGTAGTTAATCCTAAATATTCCCAATTTTCAAACTTCCATTACTAGCTTCAAAAAGTTCTTTTTCAAAATCTGAAATTAATCCCTGATTTATAGTCAGGATTTTTTTTGATTTTTCATTACATATTTCTTCAACCAATTTAATATCATACTTTTCCATTAAATGAGCTACAAGAGAAGTTTGATTATATTCGTGAACTAATTCAAAATTTTTCAAAATCTCTTTCTCGACAATATTACAATTTTGAATGGCATCTTTTGTGGCTTGAGTATAGGCTTGAATTAATCCTCACACTCAAAGTAAAGTTCCACCAAAATATCTAACTACGATTGCCAAAACATTTAAAAGCTTCTCTCATTCTAATACATTCAAAATTGGTTTTCCTGCGGTATTTGTAGGCTCTCAATCGTCATTAGCTTTTGAAACTTTTGGATCTATCAAAACATTCCCAAATAAATCTTCATGAACTTGAATTCATAATCTCCAGGCAGAGCAGTGGTGAGTAGCAGAAAAGTGCTGTTTCCTAATTCATTCTAATAAACTTTCAGCATTTTCTTTATCTTCACATGGAAAAAGATACGTTAAAAATCTGGATCCCTTAATTTTGGGTATTTCATATTCAAAGTTATTTTCTATTGTACGATACGTTAATTTCAGCATTTTAAACCACAATATAAATAATTACTTTTTGGGTATTTCATATTCAAAGTTATTTTCTATTGTACGATACGTTAATTTCAGCATTTTAAACCACAATATAAATAATTACTTTCTTCAAAAATCAGCTGGAATCTCTCACCATTCCTCTGTATTCCATTTCAGAATTTTATTGTTAATTCAATTTTCTTTCAACCAAATTTCAGCTCTTTCAACAGCTTTTAAAATCTTCTCAAAATCTGGATTTTCCATTTTTAATTGAGTTTTACATTTTCACTGATTTACCCAAGATATAGCAATCCTAGAATCACTATAAATTACTTTATTTTTCTTATCTTTCAGATAATTTAATCAATGTACAATTGCCAAGAATTCTCAGATATTATTCGTTCAGATTTTAAAATTTTCATGAAAAATTTCCTCTCACGTTAGTAAATCAATTCATCTATATTCCATTTCTCCCGGATTTCCAGAACAAGCAGCATCTACTGCTATACTTTCAGCAAAAAATGGGATGTCTTCATTGCTCACCTTCTCTTTCTTTGTTATATTTTTAACTTCATAATATTTCTCCCATCATTCATTCAAAGCAATTTCAGCATCTTCTTTATTAGAGAATCATTTATATTTCGCATCTGAAAATCAATTCACGCTTTCTTTACATTCATCTCGTGAATCAAAAATTCAGACTTTTTTTCATTTTCGAACTACATAAAATTTTTTTTCATTCTTTCACATTCTTTCCCAAAAATAATCCAATAAATTTGATTTGAATATAGGATTTAGAGCTTTTTATGCAAGGAGTTTTTTTTAGATATTGTATAATTTAAAATTTATCGATAAAAGGCAAGTAAAAATAAAAGAAAAATATAATTTTCTATCAGATTTTTTGACTTTTTTCGCAATTTTGGATATAATTAATAAGAAGATTATTTTATTCTTTTCATTATTTTCATGAAAAAATTATTCAAAGTTTTATGACTATCTTTGGGAATAGTGTTTATATGATGATTTTCCCTTACTTTAGCTCAAGTAATATCTTCGAGGAATTCAGCAAATAATAAAGTGCCAGATTATTATTATGCAAATTATAAATTTGCAGATGATTGGGATGCTATTTTTGATTGGTTTACAAAAGCTAAAGCTAAATATAGTATTGGTAAAGAATTCACAACTTCAGAATTTGTAGAATTATATAAACATTTTAATAAGACTTTCCCACATCTGACAAAAGATTATGCCATGGTGTACGAAAAATGTTCTATTCTAGCAGAAAATTTATCAATGTGATATTCTGATGAAGATATGGAATGATTGATGTGAAATTCATGTTATAGATCATTAATGCAAGCGGTTAATGATATAAATGAATTATATACAGTAGTGCCAAAGACAATTTCAAATCCTGAATGATGAATGGCTCCATTAACGGTAACATTTGATGCCAGAGCTAGTTCTGATCCATCATATGAAACTATTCCGGCTGATAATTTTTATTGGTATTATAGGGATGAAAATTGAGTAGATACTCCAATGTGACAAGGACAAGTAATTAATTATACTTTTGAAGAAGCTGGGAAATTTATAGTACACCTTGTTATTCGTAGTTCTAATGTAAATGAATGAATTTTAGACTGAGAAAAAAATATAACGATAACTGTTAGTCCAAAAGCTGCAGATATAGTGGTATACGCAAATACTAGAAAGTTGACAAAAAATACTTTATTGAAAATGTGAACTACAGAAGGTGAAAAATGAGTAGTATTTGACGGTTCTTTAACTGTACCTAGATGATGAAGAAAAATATTATCCCATAGATGGACAATAACTAATAATTGAAGCATAATTTATGATTCAAAAGAGAAAAGCTGAACGCCAGGTTATATAAACGTACCACTTAAATGAAGCGGAGAATTCAAGGTTACACTCGCAACTAATGATAATGAAAGTAATGTTGTTTCTCAAACATATAGTATAATTATGTCAGATCCTGTATCAGTTATAAAACAGACACCAGGAAAATGATCAACATCAAGTACATATAATTTTGATGGAAGTGCATCCTATTCTATTACAAATAAATTAAACACATATTATTGGGAAATCTTTGATGCAAATGGATGAGAGGAACATTGAGATGCAATTAAATGGGGAAATGATAAAAAGTTGAGTATTAATTTTTGAGATATGAAGAAAAGACCATGAAATTACTTAGTTAGATTAACAACAACTGATATTGCTTGAAATCAAAATGTAGAAACTAAAGATTTATTTGTAGAATCTACTCCTCCAACTCCTCAGTTTGTAGCTGTTCCTACTAAAATATGGACATATCCATCAGAATTTACGTTGGATGCTAGTAGCTCTACAGATATAGATGTAGAAAATAAGGTTGATTCATTATCATATTTACGGGAATTTTCTACAGATGATGTTGATATTATTTCCACTGAAAATAATAATGAGAAAATGGTAGTTCGTTTTAATTCAATAGGTAAACATAAAATTATTCTTACAGCTACAGATGAATATGGAAAATCAGCAAAAATTAGTAAATGGATAAATATAAAATCTACTCTCAGACCACAAATTGAGGCTATTCCATGAGCAATAACATGGTGAAAAAATATGCAGTTTAAATCAATAATCAATGAAGTTCCTAATTCTATATCTGAATATGCATGGGATTTTTGAGATGGGAAAAGTAATTCTAGTGAACTTATCACAAATACGAATCACGTATATTCACAAAAATGAATTTATACGGTTACTCTAAGGATAACAGATTCAAAATGAAATTGGAATGATGTAAAGGAGAGGGTATTTATATGAGAAATAGATACTCCAATTGCGGCATGGAAGGTAAAAGATAATGCAGGATATTATATTCAAGCTACAGAAAAATGTAGAATAGAAGTAGAAGATAGAATTTTTAGAGAGATAGATGCTTATCCTATAGATAGATATGCTAAGTTTACCATAGATCCATCAATTTCAGTGAATACAAAATGAAACTCTAACTGATTGCAGTATGTATTTTCAAAACAAGCAATCTTATGAACAGATAAATCAAAAAAAACAGATCAATTAACAGAAAGCTTCAGTGAATTGTGATGTCATTACGTTGATTTACAAGTGTCCGATCCAAATGTTTGAAAAGAAGATGCGGCAAGAATCCGATTTAAAGTAGTAAATGCACTACCAAAATTAGATAATATTACTCTTTCGTTTCCTCAATATGCAGATAGTACTGATATGATGTGATTTAACATTGAAAATAGTAATAGAATGTCTTTTGACTGTACATGAACTAGTAATCTAACTATAAAAGTGACAGCTGTAAATGCTAGAGATCCTGATTGAATGATTTCTAGATTGAGATTCTATTACTATAATGCAGACGATCCCGATAGAAAATTAGAATATAAAGATACATGGATGAGTAATCCATATGCCTATTTCGTACTGCCTAGAATTTGATGAGAATATAAGTTCTGAGTCCGACTTTATGATAATGATGGATGAACGATGGATAGTGATGATTACCTCGCAAGTAATCCATCGGTATATTTCCCTGCATCCTGTAGTGATGCTGATGTGCCAACAGTAACACTTAGAGTAAGTGGAAATAATATCCAAGTATGAGACGAAATTACATACACAATCATATCAAAAATCTCAACTAATAATGATGATTTCGCGACAGATAGAACGTTCTATTATGATTTTACATGAGATGGAACACGAGATTTAGTAACAAAAAAAGATACAGCAACTTATCAGTTTCTAGAGGACTATGAGGATTGAGTAGTTCCAAGGGCAGCAGTAGAATATAGAAGAAAACTATGAATAGCAGATTGAGATACTATTTATGTAAAAAATGGAATAAAACCAATACTTTTATACAATTCTATCTGAAATACCGTTATATTTAGAGACTTAAGTGTATGAGTATTTCAGCAAAGAAATATTTGTTTTGAAACGTCTGAATGTGAAGCATGAAATAATAGATATCAGAGAATTCACGTAGTTAACAATCTGGAATCTTTAGCGGCATGAATATCTACAGATATAACACAGAATGATAGCTTTATCCAAAAATATAAAGACTATTGAACACATAATGTATCTTTATACCTAAAGAGTAAGTATTGAATGGAGGCTCAGAAAGATTTTGTAGTTGAAACATCAAATAATGAAACAAATGGAAGACTTGCTCCATGAGTAAATATGATAACAATTCCGGAAACTACATTTCAGAGAATTGAAGATCCTGAAACATGAAAACTAAAAGATAATCGTGCAGAAGTATTCTTAGCAAAGAATATGAATAATACGCTTTTGATGTATATAAATAATGAAAATGAATGAACATGTTATGTAGATACAGATATTGCAACTGATTCGGATTGAGACTGAAAAACAGATAATGATATAGATCTCCCATGTAATAAAATTGCTAAAATAAAATATGAACCAGATTATGAAAATGTAATATGAAGAGTTTATTTTACAGTGACAGATGATACATGAAAAGAAACACTTACATTCAAAAATTTCTATGTTTGATTTGAGTGATATATATTAGAGTTAGATGAAGAGAGTCTAGAGATATATAATGATATTACTGTACTGATAGATGGAATTGATGATTCATCATCGGAGAATACAGAACTGAAGAATTATTTGAATAGATTACGTAGAAACCTTAATAATACATCTGAAACTTCAGCATTAGTTGTTGATATTAACGATCAAATAGAAAATAAATGAATAACGTTGGATTCAAATCAAAAGGAAAAATTAGACAGTATTTTGTCTCGTTTAGCAAACCCCGATACGGTAGTAGCAGTGTCAGTGTGAATGGACGAATATGAAAGAAATAAGTTAGAAATCCTTGCCTTATTGCCAACTTCTAAATGAACAACGATAAAGGAAGAAATAATATGATTGTTCGAAGAGTTTGAAAAAAATAGACCTTGATATTCCCCTGATGAAAGAGTTGAAGCATTAGATTTAATCCGGAATAAAATAGTTACTGATTATAAGAAGAATAAACGAGAATGAGAAAATGATTTTAATATTTATTTCTGTAATATATTCGATTACCACGATATCACATCAACAACAGGTAAGTGCTGAATTAGTATGGAGGTAAAAAACATACAAGATAATTATCAGGAGTCTAAAACTAATTCACAATCTTCATGAGAAAAATCTGGATGATTACCAGCACGATTAAAAATAATGTTAATAGTTCTGGTATGATGACTATTAACAATGGTTTGAATAATTGTATTCTTTTCAATAAAGGCTAGAATGAATAGTTCATCAGAAGATAGTGACGAAGAATGATAAAATAAATATAAAAATGTGGTCAATTTACTTTGGTCACATTTTTTTATTTCTTAAAAATATCTAATTTATTCTAAATAAAAACTTGAAATTGTACATTCAAACAATATCATTCAATCAGTTTTTTTTAATTTTTTCATCCTTGATAATTATGAAATATCATTCACAGTTGATTAGAAAGTACATTTGAATTAATGATACTCCGGAAAATATCGCTAATAACTTGATTCTAAAGACAGTAGAAATTGAGGAGATTATCCAGCGTAAAATAGACAAACATATCGTAATTTGAAAAGTGATTAGCGCAGAGAATCATCCAGATTCTGACCATATGAGCGTATGTCAGGTAGATTTAGGATCTAAATGAAAATTTCAAATAGTTTGTGGAGCTGCAAACGTTCAATGAGCAACTTACGTACCAGTGGCTATGGAATGAGCATTTTTCCCACAAGCAGGAATAACTATTGCACCTAGAAAATTACGTGGAGTAGATTCAAACTGAATGATATGTTCAAAGAATGAATTATGAATTAATGAAGATACAGATAAGCCTTGGATTTGGGAATTGGACAAAGATTTGGAAGTAAGTGATGAAGATTTGGGAATTCCATTAACTGATAAATTTGAATGGTTAGATAGCTATGTTTTGGATATAGATAATAAATGACTGACAAATCGTCCAGACTTAACTGGACATTTTGGAGTAGCTTGGGAATTCAATTCTATGTATAAACCTCAATGAAAAGTTGATTTTAGTGCATTACCAAACTATCAACAAGATTTCGATACTACAAATATGTTAGATTTACTTGAACACGGAGAAAAGAAAGGAAAGAAATCTGTAGTTTGTGAAACTGAGTGATTAAATAACTATATCTTGATAGAACTCAATAACGTAGAAGTTAAAGATTCAGATTTTTATATGCGTTTGCAGAATACTGATCTAGGAAATGGAAGCATAAATAATTGGGTAGATTTCTCTAATATTTTTATGAATATTTCATGAAATCCTGTTCATTTCTTCGATGCAGATAAAATTGAGGGAAATATACACGTACGTGATGCAAAAGAGTGAGAAAAATTTGTAGATTTATTTGAAAAAGAACATACTTTAACTTCACAAGATATCGTAATTGCTGATGATAAAAAAGCATTATGTTTATGAGGAATAATGTGAGGATTGAATAGCTGAGTAACAGCTGAAACTAAAAATATCTTGGTAGAAATAGCAAACTTTGATCCAGTGAGTATTCGTAAAACATGAGTTAGATTGTGATTACGTTCTGATTCTGAACTTAGAAATGAAAAACATATCGCTCCTACATATTCACTTTATGCGTTATTATTATTCTTAGATGAATTGAAATTCTACGCTAAAGATTTAGGTAATTATGAAATCGGAGGAGTAAGTTCATACGTAAAACCAGGACTTCATCCAGTAAAACCAACTACAATTACTGTGAATTGGGATGAAATGAACCAATTCATATTCGGAAAAGACGATAAAAAACCTGATTTTCAAGAAAAGGCATCAGGAATACTTCAGAATTTATGATTTAAAGTTGAGTGAAATAGTGTAACAGTTCCTTTATGGAGAGGACCAGATGATATAACTATTCCTGCGGATTTAGCAGAAGAAGTAGCTAGAATTTGGGGTTATGAAGAAATTAAATCAACTGCACCACTCACACAAATCCAAAGTCAGAGTTTTGTTTGAAATACTGAAGTTATACGTATAGTAGAGAGAAGTTTAGTAGAAAAATGCCGCTTTGACCAGTGAGAAAATTATCCATGGGTAAGCGAAAAAATGGTGCAACCATTCGGAAAAAGGAGAGATGATTTCATCACATTGACTAATCCGGTAAACCCTGAATGTCCATTATTGCGTGATACATTCTTATATCAATTCTTACAAGTAGCTTCTAAAAACTCAAAATTCTTTGATACAATTCGTTATTTTGATATAGGAAAAGTTTGGACTAAGAACGAACCAACAAACGAAATCGCTCCTGAATTTGCAGCTGCACATATTGATGAACAATTACATGCAGGATTTTTCCTATATAAAAAATCAATCAATAAATGGGATGAAGATACTTTATTAGAAGCTAAATCAGTAATTGATACAGTATTACACGATTTAGAATTGAATGGAAAGATTACTTATGAAGCTACAGATTTGCCTCATTTCCATCCAAAGAAACAAGCTAAAATATTGTTCAATAAACAAGAAATCTGAATAATCTGAACTATTCATCCAACTATCTTGAAAGCAAACAAATTACCAGAAAATGCAAACTTAACATTCGTTGAATTATCATTAGAAGCTATTAAAGCTTTCAGAGCACAGGAAACGGAGAAGACTTATATTTACGAAACTATGCAGGATCAGATTTTATGGAGAGATTTGAGCTTTGTTATAGACGAAAAGTCAGATTTTTCTAAACTTCTTTCTGCACTTCGTAAGATAGAGGAGATTAAAGATATTCGTGTATTTGATGTATATCAATGAGAGAATTTGCCTGCAGGTAAGAAATCAATTTCATTGCAGATTAAGATTATGGGAGATGGAAATATGACAAGTGAACAGATTGGAACTGTAATGCAGAAAGCTATTGATGCTGCGACTAAGGTTGGAGCTGAATTGAGAGGATAATTAAGTTAAAAAAATATAAAAAGATGTCCGTAATTGGAGATGGTTTTTTACTATCTATTTATCAAATTTTTTAGAAATAAAATAGATTCTTCTGTATTAATATTATTATTTTCTGACAATATTAATTTTTCAATGGTTCATCAATTAAATTGAGTAACTCATCTTGAGCTTCTTGATGCCCAATGCTCTTGTATTAAAGTTCATTTGATTAAGTCAGTTTGAAATACAGATATAAGAGATTGACTTAATATTTTGTTCGGTTCTACTCCAATGAAATAAAACATGAAAATACTTCTATCTTGTGCCATAAATTGTAAAAATTTATCTATGTTGTATGCTTTAGGATTAGAATTCAATACCATTATCTTTGTTTTAATATCAGTTTCCGTTAAAAACATTTTAAACTCTTTTTGATAATCTCATAATCAATTATGTGTATCAACCTTTGGAATACTATTGTTTTTATTGCGTAAAGAATTAATTAATTCAATTTTTAAACGCTCATCTTCTCATGCAATCAAATATTCTATAATTCTTCAACGAATATTTACGTTATCAATAAAAGCTGCGATAAGAATTTCATTTTTATACTTTTCAACCTTTTCATCTAATTCTTTTTTGAGTTCACAATAATCATGAGATTGAATAAACTTTATTGCTCTATATGGTGCATCTAATATTTTACTTTGATTCTCAATATTTACTTCAAATCTTTTTCCAATAGGTGCTATATTATTTGTAGTTTCAACTAAGCGTGGAAGATTTTCATCAAATCAAATTTCTTTGTGAATCTCAAATAAAAATTGAAAATTTGAAGGCTCATTTTTATATCAAGCATACTCTCTTAAAATATCAGAGCCATTAAAACTTCATTTTATATTATCACACCTTAATTCTTTTGAAGAATGACTTATTTTTTTTAGAAATGTAGAATTTGCTAAATATAAAATATTCTCATCTTTTGTTGTGAGACATACGATAAATGGTAAATTATCATATTTTTTTAAGTTTGATAAAGATAAAATTGTATTTGAAAAATTACCATTACCAGAGTAACTGAAACGAATAGAAAATTTATTACAATAAAAAACTTTTCTATCTTGTATAAGTAAAAATTTTTCTACAACTTTTTTTATCAACAAATCTTTGCTTCAAATGCCATTCAAACTACGTATGAAATCTATAAGCTCTTTAATTTCTTCATACATAATTAATTAACAATCAAATAAAATTTTTTCTTTTGCTTTTTTTGATTGTCTCTCTTGCAATGTATTTCTTTCCCAAAATACTCAATCTTCATATCATTGAATGTTTTTATTATTTTCAGCCAATTTTAATCTATGTTCAGCTATTATTGAATAATCTTTTTCTTTTTCTATTCATATATATTTTCTTCATAGTTTTTTAGCAACGACGCTAGTTGTTCAACTTCATAAGAATGGGTCTAAAACAATATCTCATTTATTACTACTTGCTAATATTATTTTGGCTATCAATTTTTCTGGTTTTTGTGTCGGGTGTATTGTATTTTCGGGCATACTCCAAAAAGGAATGCTAATATCCGTCCAAACATTAGAAGGCATTGTTAATCTAAAATTTCAATCTTTTTCTTCGGCCCAATCTTTAGCTTTTCAATCATCTGTTTTATAGGGTGCTATAACTTTTCTTTTAATTTTTACATCATCAATATTAAAGGTATAATGTTTGTCATTTACTACTCAAAAATATATATCTTCAATACAATTTTTCCAATTTGCAGATGCTCATCTTCATTTTTCACGTTCCCATGTTATTCTATTTATTATTGTGAAATATTTACTCATTATATTATAAACTGGTATTGAAGATTTCCAATCACAACATATGTAAACAGAAGCATTATCTTTTGAAATTCTTCTTAATTCAGGAACCCATAATTCTAACCACTTTTCATAATTTTCATTTGAACTGGCTGCAAATTTTGTTCATGCATACTCCTTTGTTAAATTATACGGAGGATCTGTAACTATTAAATCAACAGAATTATCTGGGATACTCTTTAATAATTTTATTGAATCTCAATGAATTGTTTTGTTAATAATTGATTGAAAATCTTTAAAATCAGTAATTACATTAGAGTATAAAGTTTCCTGGTCAAGATTCTCAACTTTGATCGTTTTGTTTCTGGTACTTGTCATTCAAACAAAAACTATGGTGTAAAGCACTACAAATTATGAAACCAAAAAAAGACACCGTAATTCACGGTACTTACGAATAACAAAGACTCCTTATTAACAATAACGATATAATTCTCCACGAACTATGACGTCATTTCATATCATTACATGTTAAAAGTAACCCAAAATCAATAGTAGTCTCATGACAGGTATTCGTAAGCAATTCTCTTGTTATTAAAATTAAAAATTATTTCAAGATATATTTTTAAATTCAGCCTTTTTTTTTCTTTTTTAAAAATTATAGCATTGATTTTTTAAATCTATAAATTAAATTTAATATAAAGAATAACTTTTAATCCATTAACCCATAAAATCATGGAAGAAGTACTAAATTTCTTGAGAGAATGCGGAACTTATTACCTAGCTACCGTTGAATGAGATCAGCCAAGAGCTAGACCTTTTGGAACTGTGAATATCTTTGAAGGAAAACTTTATATTCAGACTGGTAAATCAAAAAATGTTTCTAGACAAATTCAAGCTAATCCAAAAGTAGAATTATGCTGATTTCACGATGGAGAATGGATTAGAGTTTCATGAGAATTGGTTAGAGATGATAGAGTAGAAGCAAAGAAATCAATGTTAGATAGATATCCAGAGCTTAGAGGTATGTATGATGAGAATGATCATAATACAGAAGTGTTGTATTTCCAGAATATGACGGCAACTATTTATTCTTTCACGCATGAGCCTAAAGTGATTGAGATGTAGGAATTTATTTTCTAATTATATAATCATGTCTAAACTTTTAAGTTTCATCCTTTACTTCATTGTGGAGTTTTTAATTGTACTTTTTGTTTATACATTGGTATCGTATCTCCAGAAAAAACTTTGAAAGAAAAGTAAGTGAAAATTCTCACTTAAACAGACTATCAATGAGGCTTGGCCTATATGTTTGATGATTACCATAGTTATTGTAATTGTTGATTATTTTATTTAGTTCTATAATTTTTATGTAGATGAAAAAAATTTTATTAGTCTGATTAGTTCTCGTTTTATGAGCTACATTATCTGGGTGTAAATTTTTTCAAATTATGGATTGAGATTGAATGGAAAGAGAAGTTAAATATCCAAAAGCTGAACAAGAATGTATAGATAACAGCGGAGAATTATCTACAGATGATGACTGAAATCAGATTTGTATTTTTAAAGATTGAATGCAATGTCCATTAGCAGCCATTGAAGAATGAGATTGCTTCTTGATTAATCAGTGATGATGAGAATGGATTACTGTAGTTACGGATATGTGTAATGAGCAGTGATGAGAAATCCAACAATGGAATGAATGATGAGATATTCAAGATATTTGTTTCTTCCCTGATGAAAGTTTCTGTTATTTGGAGGATTTAGCTGCATGAGCTTGTGAGAAATGAGATATGAAATATTACGATGATACTTTGTATATCTATGCACAGCAGGCTTGTATGGATAATAATGGTCAGCTTTCTCAGACTGAAGATTGAGAAGATATTTGTATCCTCAATGATGATGAATTCTGCTATATGAGTGATGTAATGGATTGAGGATGTGATTTGTTATATCAAGATATGTTAGATATTCAGGATATGCACGAATCTGAAAGAGCTTATCAGGAATATGTAGCTGAATGTTATGAAGAGCCACAGATTACTGTATGTGGAGAGGATGGAATTACTTATTATAATAGATGCTTTATGGAGAAAGCAGGAGTACAAGAAGAAACTGAATTAGCTCAAGTTGTAGATTGAGAATGTGTGTTCGGTTAGTTATTTGTTATTTAGGATTTTGAGTTTAAGAAAAAGGAGCCTAGAAATTGAGTGGCTCCTTTTTGAATACAGATGTATTTATTTTATAAAGTTTTCGTGAACGATTGCAAACTATTTATTCAAAATAAAAAAACTGGTCATAAAGACCAGTTTCTATCTGTGATTCAATAAACTATTTTACAAGAGCTTTGAATTCAGATCCAGCTTTGAAAGTTACAACGTTCATTGCAGGGATCTTAATTTTCTCTTTTGGATTTTGAGGATTAACTCCAGTTCTAGCAGCTCTCTTAGATTTTTTGAAAGTTCCGAATCCAGTAATTCTAACTTCTCCTTCTTTTTTTACTCCTTTCATTACAGCTTCGATGAAAGCGTTTACTAATTCTCCAGCCATTCTTTTAGAAACTCCTAATTCAGAAGCTAAGCTTTCGATTAATGCAGTTTTTGTCATTTGTACAAATTGTTATAAGATAAAAAACTATAACAATGTCATGCTACAATTATTTAAACGAATTGCAAGAGATTTTAATAAAATAAATAATTTTGAATTTATATTATTAATTTTATCTAGAATTAAGTAGGTAGATTTATACAATTAATTGTTATTTAATTCGAAATATATTATGAAGTTAGTAGTTTGATTAGGTAATCCATGACAAAAATATAAGGCAACTCGCCACAATATTTGAGCTACGATGCTTGAAAAATTTTTGGATTGGGAGAAACTTTGAAATTTAAAATATGACAATAAATGGAAGGCTGAGATGCTAGTTTCAGAGGATTTTGGTGATAAAGTAATTTTTTGTGCACCACAGACATATATGAATCTTAGCTGAGAATCAGTTTGACCGTTGGCTAAATTTTATAAAATCAAACCTGAAGATATTTTAGTTTTACATGATGAAATTGATTTCGTGGTTGGTAGAGTTGCATTTAAGAAATGATGAAGTGCAGCCTGACATAATGGGCTTAAAAGCATAATAGAGAAATTATGAACTAATAATTTCAATCGCATCAGGATAGGAATAGGTAGACCTGCGACTTCAAATATGGTTGCTGATTATGTCCTATCTACATTCAAACTAAATGAGAAAGAATTAATGGAGGAGAAATTTGATGAAATATCAGATTTTATTTTGAATTTTTTAAAAGATAATGAGTGATAAATTAGAGATAGTTCTAGTCGATGAAAATGATAAAGAAATCTGACTTTGAGAAAAAATGGATGTACATAAAAGGGGAGTTTTGCATAGAGCAATCTCGGTTTTGATATTAAACTCAAAATGAGAAATACTCCTGCAACAAAGGGCAATGTGAAAATATCATTGTCCATGATTGCGAAGTAATGCTACATGTACTCATCCTTATCCAAATGAGGGCAATATCGATGCTGCACATAGAAGACTGTCGGAAGAAATGTGATTTGATACAGATTTAAAGGAGATTTTTGAATTTCGTTATACGGCTCATTTTGATAATTGATTAACTGAAAATGAATATGATCATGTATTCTTAGGATGTTACGACGGAGAAATGAATCTAAATCCAGATGAAGTTAATGATTATAAATGGATAAGAATTGAAGAACTCAAAAAAGATATAGTAGAAAATTCTGATAACTATACTCAGTGGTTTAAAATTATTTTGGAAAAATACTTTTCTCTATAAGGTTAATTGAGAAATTAATTCAAAATTCTTCATTGTTTTTTATTTTATGAAAAAATGTAAACCTAGTATTTAAATTAAATCCAAAATGATTATACTTACCAAGTTGTGTTGAACAAAAAAACAAAAGGCAAAAGAAAATGGAAGAATTATTTTTACATCGGTTGGCAGAAAGGCATCTTAGTGATATTAGGCGGAAAATAAGTATTTTCCGTAGAAACTTTGAGATGCTACATGAACTTCTTTCCTGTGATGATTATTATAAGGAGAGAGAAGAGCTAGAGTATTTCTCAAATTTGTACCTTGAACTTGCTCCTATTTTAACAGAGATTACTTGTTATGCAGGGAGTAGCGGATATTTGAGAAAGAAGAAAAAAGTTGATAGAATAGTTTTTAATAGCCAGAAGGTTCTATACTATCTCAAAGTTTTACATACTAGATATCTTTCATTAAATGGACTTCCTTATACAGAGTGTTCAGAAAATATGGAAAACTATGAAATAATGAAAGAGATGAAGGTTATCCTTGAGAATATATCAACTAAAAGCTTCTATGACTATAAAAGCCTCAGTATTCCATGAGGCTTTTTTGTTTAAGATTAATTTAAGGTCTATGATTATAATCCTCACCGTTCCAACATATCTTCATGTATAAATAATGGAATAAAAGAGAAGAAAAAATGCTGGAGAAAGAGCCAGCATTTTTTAATATTAAAGTTTATCTGATTCTCTACACTAAAAACTATAATTATTATAGAACTCTTTTTGGATTGCTTTCAAATCTTCATAAGATTTATCAAATTTTTCGATAAGTTCTTTTAATTCTTCATCTATTTTATTGCTTTCTACTTCCTGATCTTCTGTTAGTTCACTTATACGTTTATATGGTACAATTTCCTTTGCTTTATTATAGAACAAAATATTATAAGAAATTACAGTTAATACAGCTTCTTGTAAAGAACTGTCATCATCCCAGGTTCAAATGCTACGTACTTCTTTTGTAGATTCTTTACAAGTATCTAATATTTGAGAGATGGCATTATTCATTTCATCTTCTGTTCAACTTTCGAAAGCAGGAATGTTTTCATCTTCTTTATCAAGGCATTTATTCAAAGCACTAGTTAAACTATTATTGTAATCTATTAACTTTTCATTGTCTTTATTGTCTGTTACATAATTATACAGAGTATACAAAAGCAAAGCAGTATCTCATCTAGTAATATTTATTTTATTCAGATCTACTATATCATAATCTCATCGTTTTAGTAGTCAGTATCTTCTTGCCTTATTATAATAGTTAATATATCGAGAATTCTTAAATTCTTCTTGATCTCAATTAATCATTCTAATAGCAACAGCTATAGCTTGTGCTTGAGTTAATTTATTCTTTGGCATAAATTTCCCCTTAGTTCCCTTGAATAATCACATACTGCTAGCTTGAGCTACAAAATATTTCAAATCTGGATTTGTCTCATCTATATCTGAGAATGTAGTCAAATTAGGATTCTTAGCAGGTTTTTTGCCTAAAATTTTTGAATAAAATGTAACAAAAAATTTAGAAGCTTGCTCCCTAGTAAGGTATTTGTCGCCTCAAAATGTTTCAGGTGTGCTATATTGAGTTAATCAGTTTTCGTACATTCGCTCAATTGCTTTTTCTAGTTCAGCATCTCTTAAACTTGTATCAATTTTGCTACATTCTGTTTTTGAATCATTCCATTTAAATCAGTTTTTACAATAACATTCACCTCAAACCTCTATTGAATTTTGTATTTCAGTACAGGATGCTCAAAATGTGAAAGAACCAATTAGTAGCAGAGATAAACTCACAAAAAGTCAAATATTTTTTTCCATTTATAAGAAAAAAGGATGTAAAACTATTAGTTTAATATCTTTTTATTTTTCTTTTTCAAGAGACTATCTTAAATACCCATTACAGAAACTTTTCCAATCCATTGCCTTTTTTCATTCAGGTTTAATTGCTATATTTACTACTGCAGGATTAAGTTTTTTTCATTCAATTATAGGAGAATTTTTATTTTCATCGTATTTGTTTTCATCAAGCTGTAATTCTTCGATAATCACGATTTTTTCATTCAATTTAAACCAGATTTTTGGTCGGATAGCGTAAGCTCTATATTTAGCATAAATATCATCCAATTTATCTTTATAAACATCTATTTCTCAGTCAGTTTTTTCTATTTTTTGACATAATGTTGATTTTGATTCATCTTGTGGCTTAGCTTTCACGTGTTTTTTACCGTAGTTCCAGAGAGCATTGCATAAGAATTTTGGTCCTTCTTTTTCTAGTGCAGTAATTAAATCTTTTACAGTCCACTCAAATTTCAGAGGGAAAGAAAGCTGATCGATAATATCTCATGTATCCATTCATGCATCCATATGCATAATCGTTATTCAACTTTTTTCTTCTTTATTCAAGAAAATAGATTGTAAAGGAGAAGCACCACGATATTTAGGTAATAATGATCCATGAACGTTAATTGGTCCAAATGTTGGAATATCCAAAACAGATTGTGGAAGAATCTTTCAATACGAGATAACCACGAAGAAACCTGGATTTTTTTCTTTCAACCAATCGTAAAAATTTTGTCATTCCACACTTTTTTCAGGATTGATTTTTAGGGGAGTTTGGATGAAATCTTCAGCTTCATTTGGGAATAATTCTTTAGCTTTAACTTTGATTGGATTTTCTTTGAGTTGCATTCATCTTCCAGCCGGCTTGTCAGCTTGTGTAACTATTCAGCAAATCTCAAATCTTTTATCAGAATTTAGTTCTTCTAAAAAAGGAATTCAGATATTAGCGCTACAAAAGAAAACTACACGATAAAAGGCTGGATCATACATCTTTTTGCTACTTGGTTTACAGGATAAAACTCTATCTACGATTGGTGCTAGTCATTGGCAGAATCAGTATCTTCTTAGTATTTGAGTTGCATATTCACTACAGTGAGGAGTATGACTACAAACTCTATCTTTTAGAATGGGGGAGAATATTCACTTATCTGGGGAGATAGTTAATTGGTAAAACTTTATCAAAATTAGAGTTATTGCAGTCAATATTTTGTCTATGAAATGGTATATGAATTTGATAGTTTTTCGGAGAATAGACATTAATTATGTTTACATAAAACTTATTAATTCAGAATAATAAAGCTGAACTGATTTTCAAGCAGAATAAAAACTCACTCAAAATTTGCGAAAAAAAAGAATTTTGATTATAATAATAGAGTACTCTGTTTTAATAGTAAAAATTTACATGAGTGATAAATTAAATTCAGTTAAGGAAGAACTATTTTCAAGATGCGAATTTGTAATTAGCTGACATTTTTGATTTAATCGGTTCCCTGAATGAATAGGTTCAGCGTCAGATCATATTAGTATAATCCAAAAATTAAAATCTAAATGTTATCTTTGAATTAGAAAAGTTGAAAAAGAATGAATTACTTTCAATAGTGTCAAGATGTATGATTGAGAGGAAATTATTGATTATAATCCAGCAAAATTTAATCAACAATATGGAAAATCTATTAATTTTTTGGAAAATGAACTTAATTTGTTAGATAAAAATTATTGATTTGAAATAACTGTATTTTCTGAATGTTCAAAATGAGAATGAGTTTGATTTACTGGAACTATTATGTCTTTATTAGTATCTGGAATTTTTTGCTTAGAATGAAAACTTTCTCAGAATGATTTGAATAATTATGAAAAGTTTCAGACTTCTAATTTATTTAGAGAAATTAGTAATTTGGCACATAAATGTACAATAATTGCTAAAAACTGAAATATTTGATCAGCTTTTTTTACAACTCTATCTCAGTGATCTCATCCATATGCATATACTACAGATGTAAAAAATGAATTGGATTATGAAGAAGTAGATAGAAGTTTAGAATATGGAAAACAATTGACTGAATTATTTAATGTTAAAAATTTTCCTATGGAAACATTGCCTGTTTGTTGGGCAATAGTTTATACATGACAGAAATCTAATTCTTCATTTGCAGCTTGACAGAAAAAGTTTTTAGAATATGCAAATTTGGAATATCAAAATTGGTTTGAAGATCTAGAAATCTCAAATATTGATAGTCAATTAAAATTATGATTAGAAAAATCAAATTATTATGAAACTAAAATTAGAAATTTGAATAATTTGAGTATAAATATTCTCTATATTATGGAAAAGATTTACAAAAAATGAGCACAAAATCATGATGTTCATGATTTGATAAAGGTGCTGAATGTGATTACTAAAATGTATGATAATATAGAGAGAGATTTTGATGTTACAGAAGATTTCCATAAATCTTGTATAGAAAATGGTGTTTCAAAATGAATATTCTGATTCTCTCCTATTTATACCAATAAATATGGTGGAAACTATTTAGTAGTTTTCGAAGATGATAGTGATTTAGATGTTTTGGAAGCTGTGCTTGAAGATATGAGAAATAATTATCCTGATATTAGGATTCGCGAAACTTATGATTTTGATATGCCTGCAAAGGATGGAATAGTTATAGAACAAGATTTAAGTCATTGAATATGACAAGAACTTTGATGAGATTTGTATGTATTAATTGATAATCAATGAAATCAGAAATTCGTACAATATACTGATGTTAATCCTAAAGGGGAGAAATGAATATTCTTTGACTGAGTGAAAAATAAAATTTATGTGAATGGGAAAGTTTTGACTTCAAAAGATATTAAATCTGCAACAACTACAATAGAATTGTTTGAACATATATTAAAATCTGAAGATCATTCAGTTAAAAATAATGAACTTTGACCTTCTAGTTTTTCATGACAACAGAATCAGATGGAAAGTAAAATTATCAATCCATTTGTGAAATATATTAAGAAAATTTTTGGAAAGGAACTTGATATTGAGTGTTCGGGTTCTTTGAGAGAATTTTATGTTATTTTATGAAAAACTGATATTCAGATTCAATTGGTTAAAAAGTATTAGAATAAAGATAGTTTATAAAAGTGTGAAAATTAAAAATCACACTTTTTTTGAAATTTCTGAATAAATACAATACTAGTTGCTATATGGTAAATCAGCCTTATATAATTTTTCACACATTATTCTATATTTTTCACAATGTCAATATTTAATACTACAATCGTAAATATGAATAAGATACTTCGTTGATAGTGAATTGATGCAAGCTTGCGATAAACAAAAAATAAAAACAAAAATATTCATCATTTATTATTTGGTTTTATATTTATACAAACGACAACAATGAAAACAAGAAAATTAGAAATGCAACGCCAGGAAAGGAAATACATTACACGAGGAAAAGTTTTGCCAACAGCTGCTTTACTCTGGGCGTTGATATGAGCTCCAACTGATTGACTCGCACAGAATATAAGTGGAGTAAATGATGGAGCATTAACTACGGATGTAGTGAAAAAAGATTCAATATGTAAGAAAATTGAAATGATGCCTAGCGATTCAATTGAAATACATTGAGAGGATTTACCGTGAATTGAGCCAGATCCTGAGGATGATGGAGATTGAGTATCAATCGAGCCAGATCCAGAGATTTGAGAAGAAGATGAATGAATGCCATGAGATGAATGAACTGAAGATACAGAAGAAAAAGTTGAAAAAACAGAATCTCCAGCACACTTCAGCTTCCAATCATGATTATGATATTCAGTGACTGGTTGAGATGCATTACGAGTAAACAGATTAGTTTGAAGTGGAAAATTATTTAAGGGTTCAAAGTGAGAAATCTCAGTATTGTGAATTGCAGATTTGGATGATCCATTAAATACTACATGATCATGAAAATTAATCTTGGGAAAAAAATTGTATAAAGGAATCAGCTTGGATTGAGATTATACATTTACATGAACATGAGACAATGTATTCAGATTTGGTATGTGATATAGTGGACAGCTTTGAGATGGATCATATGGAGTAAGATTATTTCCATTAAATACAAATTGATCTCCAATGTCAGCTAAGGTATCTATCTCAACTAAAGTATGAAAAAACTGATCTTTAAGTTCTTTCGTATTCGTTGATTTGGATACAAAGTGATATTATTCAGAAACTGAATATGTACACCAGTTAGCAAAGTGAATTGCTGCATTTGTTCAGGCTAGATTGATGTGAACATTTGATGGAAAATTCACAGGTGCAGATGGACAAATCTTAATGTGATGATTACAGATTGATTTATAATCAGTTTATGTAGGTTAGGAGGCCTCTTAATATTAAAAAATAAAAATTAAACAAAAGATATCCTTGTATTTCTTGGATATAAACAAGAATAAAAAATAGATTATTTAAAATTATTTTATATTAAATTATACGATTATAAAAATGAAAGAGAAGATGACAGGAATGCAATGAGTAGAGAAGAAAGGTTGAGTACGATGGAAATTATTACCAACAGCTGCTTTACTCTATGCGTCATCATTACCACAAGAGTGATATGCAAAGAGCTTGAGTGGTATGGATGAGGGAACTATTGTTACGGAAGTAACACCTCAATTAGAAGATAAAAAAGATGATATAATTGATCTTTGACCTTTAGCTCGATGAACTCCAGCTAAAGATCCAGATGAATGAGTTAGAGATTTAGATGAAGATCAAAAAGAACCACAAATCACTGGACCAAAATGAGATGAGATAAAAATTTCATGAGAAGTATATGAAGATGATTCAAGAGAAGAAAAGGAATCATGAGAAAAAAAATCAAGAATCTGAGTGAGTGGATTTATACAAGTATGAACAAGTATAGTGCCAGATTTTGCTAGTATCTGTAGTGATAAAGCATCTATGTTATTATGTGTTGATGCAACAGATAGTAAAACATGATTATGAATAAGTTATATTAGATTAGATGACTTTCACAAAGATCCAGATTATCCAGTATCAAGAGCATCTGTATTAGTTCCTCACCGAAGTAAGACATTATGAGATGGAAAACGAACGGTTTGAGCTAGTGTAGAATGTACATATGTAGATAACGATCCAGAAATGAGTGAACTTTTGCCATTCGTTGTTTGAACATACGATACAAAAACTTGATGGGTATTCGAATGAAAATATTTCCATGAAATTATGAAATGACCAGATGCTGATGCTTTCCGTTTATGAATTACAAAAAAGATTTCAGAAGCATTAAGTTTAACAGCTCAGTGATGGTATAAGAGTGATTATGATGGAAAATTCTTTGGTCGTGTTGTAGCAGATATTGATATTTGAGGCGGACTTTGAGTACAAGTTAGTTGAGTTGCTAAAGATTGAAAAATTACTCCTACAGCATGAGTTATTTATAAGTTCTAACATATTTTATATTTAGGGGATCTGGTTATGTGTTTGTATTTCTTACATGTAACCAGAGATCCTATAAAAATAAACTAATATATTTTTATTGTATTATTTATTATTCAGATGAAAAACTTGGAGAATATAGTAAAAAAAGTACAGAGGACAAAGGAACATCAAGAATATAGAGATAATCTTGCCAATGGAATTAAAAATATGAGAAAAAAATGAGTATATTGAAAAAAAATAGCTCAAATATTACTTGAGCAAGGTAAAATAACACCAGAGTATATTGATGATGGAAAAATTGATATAGAAATGGTAGAAAAATTGGTTGAAGATTGATATTGAGATTATGTAGCCGAAGATTTGGATGATTGAATAATAAAAGAACAATTAACTGAAGGAATAGCAGAAAAATTAATAGTAAATGGACAATGATATGTAGTAGGATCTCATATTGATAAATTTGAGTGATTAAATCATAGAAAAATAGCGGAAGAATTGTTAGAATGATGAGATTTCGCGGTGATAGCATTGATTGATAATATTGATAAATTTAAGTGATTGGATCACAAAAAAATAGCAGAAAGTTTGATAGAAAAATGATTTTGATGATTTGTGGCAAAAAATATCAACAAATTTGAATGATTAAATCATAGTGAAATTGCAGAAAAAATAATTGCAGCATGAAACTGATCTGCAATAGCGAATTATTTGGAAAAATTTGAATGACTAAATCATAAAGAAATAGCAGAAAGTTTATTGAATCAAACGAGAAGAGAATGAGAATTTTTGGCATATAATTTCTATAAATTTAAATGATTAGACCAGAAATATGTAGCAAAGAGATTGATACAAAAAAGAGATTCTTGGGCTAGGGCAGTAGCAGATTCTATACAATTTTTTGATAAAAAATGTCATAAAAAAGTTGCTATAATGTTGATAGATGATTGATATTTAGAGTATTTAATAGAAAATTTAGATAAATTCGAATGATTAGATGAAGATATATTAAAAATATTAATTAGATTTTGATATTTGGATGTTGTAAAAAAATATTTAGAAAAATTTTCTTCATAGAATTATTTATAAGTTCTAACATATTTTATATCTAGGAGATCTGGTTATGTGTTTGTATCTCTTACATATAACCAGAGACCCCATAAAAATTATTATTTTATTTGATGGTAATTATCAAAATGGAAAATAAAAATTCAACTATGAATAACGAAGAAGTGGAGACTTGAATTGTGTCTGGTACTTTAGAGAACGATTATACTCCTAGAATATCAGATACACTTGGTTATTCAAAAGAATATTTGGAAGCTATGCAAAATAATTATCCATATATGACGATGGAAGAAATTATTGAAGCAATAGAAAAACAGAAGGATTATGGTGTATGTTTCTATCATAAACATGAAGGAATAACGGAAGATTTAATTAAGAAATATTTAATAATTGATATTAATAATGATGTTGATGAAACAAAAATAACTTTAGAGACTCCGGAGAGCCATGATTGTAATTTGGTGGAATTAACTCCAGAATTGCAGGAAAAATCATATTGGTGATATAGACCAAATAGAGAGGTAGTTTCTCATCTCATTGATAGGAAAGATTATCCATGAGAAAATAAGACTAATAAGTTAACAATTATAGGTAGACGATATCATGATAGATATTATGATGAAAATATAGGTGAATCAGTCGAAGATGAATATTTCTATGTTATTACAGCATTTCGAGGAGATTGATCAGCAAAGAGGGAACCTTTCAGGCATTATTGATTGTTTTATGATTTTGATGAAATGGAATACTGGATGAATCATGCATTAATTCCTGAAAATGGGGAAGAAATTATTAGAAAAGCGAATCCTCCATATTGGGTAACTGATTATTATGAAAGAAAAAAAGAAAAAAGTTAGTTAATTTATATTATTACAAAATTATTAAAATGATAGAAAAAGAGAAAATTGATCAAATTGATGAAAGCGAAGAAAAAACAACATCAATTGATTGAACTAAAGAAGATTTAGTAGAAGACTTAAAATATCCATCTCAAAAAGATATTCCTTCGGATTATAAGTCTTGGGAAAAGTCTTCATTAAGTAAATGATCCTGTAGAGGTATAAAATATATTTATGGAGAATGAAAGGATGATATTATATGAGCAGTATTGGTGAATTATAGTTATTATCCTGGTGGATGATGCTGAATGGAATATTGAGTAAAAATATTCGTGAAAAGATGAGATAAAACTGATTATGAAAGAATTGTTTATAGAGATTCATATTCATCAGCACGTGATGATTGGTGAAAAGCATATACAAGTATTGACTGAATAGAAGTTAGCTGAGATGAAATTAGGGTAAAAGTAAGTAGCTCTAGAAGAACTGACACATATACTTTTTACTTGAAGAAGCCGGATAAACCTGTTCAAAAGAAAGAGTGATTATCTCCTGAACAGCAAGCTAAATTTAAGAAGTTCTTTGAATTAGAAAAAGAGAAATTATTAGAGAGACATACTAGGAAAGAATGAAAATATCCAGCATCATACGACTTAACTTTAAGACAAATTCCAAATGTCTTTGGTAGCGATGGAATTCATCCTTATGATGAAAGACCATATGATAAAGCAGAAGTTGTTGGTAAATATATTGATGTAGAATGATGAACTGCCTGTATCGTAATTAAGACTCAGATTGATGCAAATGCTGATAGTGGAAAACAGTTTCAATGGTTAAAATACGTGATTACACCAAAGTGATCTACTTTAGTTGATTCAGATCAAGCATATCAATCTGAAATGAAAGCTGGAAAGAAAATTGGTATGCATGCTAGTTAATACGAAAACAAAATTGGTATGCATGCTAGTTAATACGAAAACAAAATATCACTTTTATCTTATTATTTATTATTAAAATGAAAAAATTAGAGAATCAAAAAAATCAAGAAAATTTAAAGAACTTGAAAAACTTAAGTATGGAAGAAGATCCAATATTTAGAAAGATTGATACTACAGAAAAAGCTAAAAAAGAAATGGCTGTAGTGTTAGCTGAAACATTAGATTGATGAGGAGGAAAATGACCTGAAGTTATCGATGAAAATGGTGTACTAAAAATTGATACATTAGCAAAAGCTTTGGGAATGGAAAAAGAATTGGTAAAATTACCAAACTGAAAAGAAATAATGAGCTTAGTACGAAAACCAGAACAACTTCCACAAGTATTTCAGATTATTAATAAATCTGAAGTAAAAAATCAACTGTGAAGAAATGATGAAGTTGTAGTTGACGGAGCTTGTCCGGGATGGTTGCTTGCAACTATCACTCATGCATTACATCCAATAAATGTTTCTGTAAAGTATCCTCAATGAGGACCTGATGCAAAAATACCTGTATCATGATTTGAAATGCAAGAACAATGAGAGTGAAAAGATGTAAAATTTGAGGTTAATGAAAGTGAGGATAGAACTGACGTAATCTTCTCTTTGGATAATCCAAATATTAACGTAGAAGAAACAGTTAATTCTTTGGTTGCACCAGAAGTACCTCAATGAAAACCAGTATTTATCTCTTGAAGATGACCAATAGCAATATTGACAGCTTTATCAGATGTTTATGCTCATAAAGTACCATTTGTAGCATGCTTTCAACCATGAACATGAAATGTGGTAGCTATCAGCCATTCTGATACAGATTTATGAACTATTTTATAATATTTTATTTCATATATAAATTATAATAATGGAAAATACAAATCAAGAAGTAGTAGAACTACAAGTAAAACCTAATGAAAACCCAACTTCACAATTAGAGGTTACAAATAACGTGAGGGAATGACTTTACGATGTATTAGAAAATCCGTATTATCTATGATATCTTGTTTCTACAGAATGAGGTAGTTTACGTGTAGATTTGAAAGATAAAAAATATTGATTATTGCCTAGTGAAAAGGAAAAAAGTTTATGATTGCAAGCAAAAACTGTTTGGGATCCATCTACAAAATTTTTTGAAAAATGGATAGAAGTTGATTGAACCGTTCAGAAAAAAGAAGTAACAGAAGGTGAATCTACTGTTTATTGAAGAGACTTTCAAAGACTTCGTCTAGCTGATATGGAGTGAATTATAGTATTATCAGACTGAAAGTTCTTAATTAATAAATATGGTAAATATCAACCAAATTTATCATTTATAACTAGAATTCCTAAATTATCATTTGAAAGTGTTAGCTGTAAAGATTTAAACTTTGATGAATGAGATTTTGATGTAGTATATTGAGAATTCTTTGTATCTAAAAAATGAACAAAATGTTTCCGTGTATTACCAAAAGAAAAAGCAAAACACGTTTTGATTCGTGATGACTGGTGAGGAGCATTTAATAGGTATAGATGAAGAACTTTACCAGAAGATGGGGCAGTTTATTATAGAAGAGCTAGCTCTAATGGTGGATGATCTGGATATGATTATGGAGTATATGAGAAGGATTTTAAAAATACTCTAAGTGAAGATGATATTTAGAACTAATTTATATTGTTTATGAAAGTCAATCAGCTTCAACTAGTTGGTTGCTTTTTAGATTGACTTTTTGTAGTGAATGTATATTATAATAATGTACCTAAGAGAAGGTACCGAAAATAAAAAAATATCAATAACTAAACGTATGGTTAAATTTTTTGTAGAGATGCTTGAACATTTTAATCAAGCACAGGATGACGCTGAAAGAAGCAAAATCTATGATGAAATGGAAGAATATGCTTATTCTTACCGCCCAGATTATTCATGTTACGACGTGGATATGTATGTTGCCCTTTATAAGTGTGCAAACACAAATCAACAACGTGAACATGCATTGGCGCATATTCAAGATGTCATAGATGATGGCGCTTTAAATCATGAAGAACTCATCGAGAATCTTAGACAATTTGTTTCTATAAAAGATTCTCTAAGAGAGGAAGATGAAGAAAAGTTTGATACAATCTGTATGAAAGCTTTCAACTTCTTTGACAAAGAATTAGTTTGGGCTCATGACCTAGCAATGTGTGGACAATCTGATTTTTATCCAGATGTTCCACTTGGTGTGACTGAACGTGAACGTGAAGAAGTTTCGAAGATTATCGTTTCTACAGATATGCGAAACTTAGAAAGCTATCAAGCTGCATCATCGGTCCTCGGACTCTAAAACTTATTAGCTGTGAGTTTCTCTCACAGCTTTTTCTTATGCTGAAATTTTTAGTTCAGAACTGTATATTCTATGAATCGTAGCACCTAAATAAAAAAAGTGATAAAAAACTTGCAAAATAAAAAAAAATAATTATATTTGTAGCACCGATGAAGTTTGAGTGATATTTTATATCAGATAGTGAATAAGTAAACATTATCGAAACTTAGGTTATACCACACAAAAACAACATCAGCATTTTATTTATTAATATTATATAAAACAAATGGCAAAAGTTATTTGAATCGATCTTTGAACTACAAATTCATGTGTATCTTACATGCTTTGAGATAAATCTGAAGTTATCGCAAATGCAGAATGAAATAGAACAACTCCTTCAGTTGTTTATATCAAATGAGATGAACTTTTGGTTTGAGATCTTGCAAAAAGAAAGGCTGTTTTAGAGCCAAAAAACGTTATTTACGAAGTTAAGAGATGGATTGGACGTAAGTATAGCGAAGTTAGATCTGAATTAGCTAAAATGCCTTATGAAACTAAGGAAGGGGCTGATGGGGGAGTAATTATCGTTGTAGATGGAAAAGAATATAAACCTGAACAGATTTCAGCTTTCGTTCTTACTAAATTAAAGGAAGATGCAGAGAAATTCCTTGGAGAAAAAGTTACACAAGCTGTAATTACAGTTCCTGCATATTTCAACGACTCTCAAAGAAATGCTACAAAAGCAGCATGAGAAATTGCAGGACTTAAAGTTGAAAGAATTATCAATGAACCAACTGCAGCTTCATTAGCTTACGGAGAATGAAAATCTAAAGATGAAAAGATTATGGTATTTGATCTATGATGAGGAACATTCGATGTTACAGTTCTTGAAATCTCATCAGAAGGAACATTTCAAGTTCTTTCAACATCTGGAGATACTGCATTAGGATGAGCTAACTGGGATCAAAAAATTATGGATTACTTACTAGAAGAATTCAAAAATAAAGAATGAATTGATCTTCATGGAAATGCTGGAGCTATGCAAAGAGTTAAAGATGAAGCAGAAAAAGCTAAAATGCAATTATCTAACGTCGATAGAGTAGATGTAACTATTCCATTCATCGCACAGTGACCTGATGGAGCTCCAAAGAACTTAGATGTAGTTCTAACAAGAGCTAAATTTGAATCATTATGTTCAGAATTATTCAAGAAATGTGAAGGTCCAGTTTCAGTTGCTATGAAAGATAGTGGATTATCAAGTAGTGATATTAATGAAATTATCTTAGTTTGAGGATCTACTAGAATGCCTCAAATCCCAGGAATCGTTCAAAAAGCTTTAGGAAAAGCTCCAAAGGCTACTGTAAATCCTGATGAAGCTGTTTCTCAGTGAGCAGCTATTCAATGAGGAATTATTCAATGAAATGTAACAGATATCTTATTGCTTGATGTTACTCCATTAAGTTTGGCAGTTGAAGTTGAATGAGGATTAGCTCATGTTATGATTCCAAAAAACACTACAATTCCTGCTAAAAAATCAAATATTTATACAACAGCTGCAGATAATCAGACTGCTGTAACTGTTCACGTAACACAGTGAGAGAGACAATTTGCTAAGGATAATAAATCGCTCTGAATGTTCAATCTAGAATGAATCCCTCCAATGAGAAGATGAATGCCTCAGATTGAAGTTACATTCGATATCGATGCTAACTGAATCCTCAATGTAACAGCACAAGAAAAATCTACATGAAAACAGCAATCTGTTACTATCGCAGGATCTACAAATATTTCAGATGAAGAAATTGAAAAAGCAAAAGCTGAAGCAGAGAAATTTGCTGAAGAAGATCGTAAGAGAAAAGAAGTAATTGAAGCTAAAAACTGACTTGAATCAATGGTTTATGCTATCGAATGACTTGGACAAGAATATAAAGAAAAAATCTCAGATGAAGATAAAGAAATTATCAATAAATTAGTAGCTGATGGTAAAGCTATGAAAGATAAAGAAGATGCTACAGTTCAAGAGGTTAAAGATGAAACTGATAGACTTCAGAGAGAATCTCAACCATTATTCCAGAAATATGCTCAAACAGCACAGCAAAACCCTGATGCTAATGGATGAGCGGCTCCAGCAGGAGAGTCTGGACCAGTTGAATGAGAAGTAGTTAATGCGTAAATAATCAAAGGATAAAAGAAAATCTGACTAGATGTAATATTTAGTCAGATTTTTATTTTTTGAAAATATAGGAAATTTAAAAATAAAAAATAGATATTTTTTACTTTTGTATATGTAGGAAAATAAGAAAGTCTTCAAAAATTTGACAAATGTTTTTTTTGGTTACAATTAAGTGTTCCAATTTTATATTTTAATTATAGAAGAATGATGAATTGAAATTTAGATGGAGATAGAACTCCTGAAACCCCTGAAAAAAATAACGCAGAATCATCATTGGATGGATTAAAAAGTGAATTTTATTGCTTTGATGATATGAAAGTTGTGGAAACATTATGAGAATTCAGATCAATAGAATCACTCGAAACGGGGAAATATTACTTTTCCTTTAAAGAGTGAGTTGGAAAATATGATGAAACGATGCTTAAACTTGGAATTAAGTCAAAATATATTGTAATAAATGGGAGAAAGTATCCTGAAGTTAATTGGAGGGATAAAACTACCGGAAGATGATATCATATTGATGTAAGTCCTAAAATGGAAGTTTGAAGTATATATTTGTGAAATTTTAAAGATGGTATACAAAATTGAAATTGAGTAGTAGTGTATAGTAATTGAAATAGATATGAATGAGAATATAAAGATTGATATCCAGTTAAATGAAGAGCTAAATTTCAGGGTAATGTGTATAGTGTTGAATATGAAAGTGGTAAATGACTAAAAATAACTTCAAATGGTGAATATAAGGGTAAATATATAAATTTGACAGAGTCGAAGTTCTTGGATTAATATTATTTATGTGTTACCTTTTGTATATATGTTTCTTTGAAATAGTTTGAAACTAGTATTTTGTGAGAAAAGAATGGATGAAGATAAAAAAACTATCAATAGAGAGCCTGGATTAGTTGAATGAGAAGTAGTTAATGCATAATTAAATAAAGAATAAATAAAAATCTGACTAGATATATGTTTAGTCAGATTTTTTATAATTTTCAAAGTTTTACATTTTCAATATATCTGATATATTTTCAAAAAATAAAACTTTTTCCTTTAATAAATTATCACCAGCTTGAAATGTTCATTCTCAAATAACAACTCCACCATATTTCTTATAAAAATTTATTGTAGGATTTCAGTCTAAAACATTGATTATCATATCATTATATCATTTACCTACCAAGTATTCAATTCAGGCGAAGAAAAGCCTTTTCCCTAGTCAGAATCCATGATAATCTTTCAGAATATATATAGCATAAATTTCTCATGAATTTGGATATTTATCATTTCTAGAATTTCAGTAAATTGCCATTCATACTATATCTTTTGTTTCAAGATTTTCTACAACCAAATAGTCCTTACCTTCAATTATAGCTTCACGAACTTTTGTAGCTCTTTCTTCAATTGTATTAATTCTAGTTTCTAGCAGTTTTTGAGGCATTAATCACATGTATGTTGTATATCGAGTATGGGCATTTACATATGCGATTCAGTATGCATCATCAGTAATAGCTTTTCTTACTACAAAGTTATCCATTCCATATATGATATGAAATAAAATCATCAATAGCATATAAATCTATAAAAATTTAACAAGAAAAAGCTGATCTTTTGACCAGCCTTTCTTATATTTATATCTTAATTACTTTTTTCTATAGAAGATATGAAGTAATTCTTTAATTACAGGAGCGTTAATTAATAATGTCAATAATACTCATACAACTAGCATAGTTCCGAATCATTTGAACATATTAATTCACATAAGCATTAATAATAGACCAATCATTCATGTTGAAATTTGTCCATCACGAATTGCATTTCGACTTCTATCGTAAGCTACATTAATAGCTTCTTCATCAGATTTCTTATTTTCCTTTTCTTCCCTCATTCTCTCGAAGATAAGTACATTAGCGTCTACAGCCATTCATATAGAAAGGATAATAGCAGCAATTCCACTTAATGATAATGCATAGTCTATAATCTTAACGATAGCAAATAATACCATTGTATATATAGTCAATGAAAGCAAACTAACTAATCATTTCTTCCATCCATATATAAATGTCATATATAACCATATAGCAATAAATCAGATTGCCATAGCTAATAATGCTCAATTTAATGCATTTTCTCATAAAGTAGGACTAACTTTTTCTTCTTGCATCAAGATTAATGGAGCAGGTAATGCTCAGTCATTTAATTGATTAGTTAATTCTTTTGCAGACTCAGCAGTAAAGTTTCCATCAATTTGAGCTGTACCATCACAAATCTTAGCTTGAATTACTGGACTAGTAATCAATTCTCATCAAATGAAAATTGCCATTTCTTTTCAGATGCTTTTAGATGTAATATTACAGAATATTCCTTTTCCTGTATCATCAAAGTTGATTAATACTACAGGTTCTCACAATTGAGAAGTGCTAACTGCAGCATATTTGAAATTAGCTCCATTCAAAATCTTTCCATCATCAGATTGAGCATTCTTCCAACTTAATTTATCTTGAACGAATACTTCCTCCATAGTATAGAACATTTGAGATTCTAGAGCCTCATTAAATTTCTCTTCATCTACTCCAGTTATATTAGCTATATTATACCATTTATCTCAAGCAGCTTTCTTATCTTTAAATACTATTAAATAAGAGAGTCATTCAGCTTCGTAAACTTGAACTTCATCTGTATTGTTTACGTCAAATGAATTAATAAAGCCTTTTAAATCACTTGGAGATAATACCCCTTCATATAGAGGAGATGCTCATGAAATTTCTGCATCATTATCAGCTAATAAAGCATTTTTTGCAGATTCAACTCTATTTGCAAAGTCATCATCAGATTCTACACTTTCAGATTCACTATCTTCATCTTCTGATTCTACACTAATTGAAACATCAGGAATCATAGCAATAATCTTAACCTCATAAGCTTCTTCGTTTGGATAAGCTTCACCTTTATTGAATTTTAACACATCTCATTCAACTATATAAGATCCAGAATTAATTTTTGCTCATTCTTTATCTAATGTGTCATCATCATAAGTAGCTCACAATGACTTAGCTACCTCAAGAACATCATCGAAAGAAATTTCATCTCTAGCTCATTGTTCTTTGGATATCATACGGAAGAATGTATAACCATTCATATCAACAGTCTGAATATTTCAACTTCAATCTTGATATTGGTAAGAATAATATTTTCACTCCATTAATGGAGAAACTTTTCCTTCTTGAGTTTCATTTAACACTCCAAGATTATCCTGGTATATAGTTGGTAATTCTGAAAGAATAGCTTTATCATATTTAGTATAATAAACATTTTCTGATTGTCTGTTATCAGCGATTGCTTCGAATTTATCAGTATTACTAGATAAATCATCGTATAAATTTTTAGCGAGAGCTATTCTGTCGGCTTGAACTCATTCCTCATCATTAGGCAATTTGAATTCAAGTTCTACAGTTTTACCAATCAATTCTTTAGCTTGATCAAGATCGGCAACTCATCAGATTTCTACAACTATTTGAGTTTCATTATCTAATTGTTGAGTAAATGATTTATAATCACTAACTCATAATTGAGATATTCTACCATCGATATTTTTTAATATGATATTTTCTACAGTACTCTTAATCTCATTTAATGCTTGAGTATTATCTCAATAAGTCTGTTCATATGTATCATAGGAGATTCTATATATAAGCCTAGTACCTCCAGATATATCTAGTCATTTTCTAAAATTAGTTACAGCATTTCATGCGAAAGAAAGCTGTCTACTCATTTTTTCGCTATTAAATGTCCATCCAACGAAAAATACAATAATTGCAGAAAGTAAAATCAAACCTCCATAAATCTTTCTACGTTTGTTCCAGAATGAGCTCATGAAATCACACACAAAAAAGTAAAATAAAAAACAAAATTCTATTTTCATAGATAATTTGACTATATATTTTTTTATGTAAAAAACAAGTAAAACAATATTACATAAAATCTGAAAAAGTATTGTGTTATTAGATTGTATTTTATAATTAAACAGAGAAAAAAGATTGACATTTAAATTTAATTTTATAAAACGGAACTACAACCCTTTAAAAACGAAAGGTATGGAAACAAAAAAACAACAAAAAAAACAACATGGAGTTGAAATTCAGTTTTCCTCCATTAGCCCACTAGAATTGTGGAAGAAACTTGAATTGGAGCAATTGCCAGAGTTATTCGCTGTGCAAAATCCTACAGAGTTTGAAGATGAGGAATCGAAGAGAGCTTTTGAAGCTTTCAGTAGTGACTTTATCAGGGAAGAGCTGGCTCATCAAGAGCCTATTATTTCATCTGAGAAGGGGAGTATTTTCATTTGGGCACTTCTGAAAGAAGAATCCAAAAAATCTCCGTTGTCAAAGCTTTCATCAAAAAAAATTCTCTTCAAGGATAACCTCTTTAAGAGAATCTGCGGAAAGATTAAGGCACACTATCCAAAGATTAATTTCTCAAAAAGGGACTTTGAAGATGTTATTCTTTACCTTGAAGGTAAAAGACTTGTTCTTACATCAAGTGATGGCATCCGAATAACTCAGTATTTTGCCCCTCTCTTTCATGATTCTTACAAAGCATGGCTAGTATTCTAGCTTGAAAATTAAAAATCGGAGGATTGTCATCTTCCGATTTTTTATATATTAATCTATTTCTTTATAGTAAGCATTTTTCTGAGCCTACCTCTAGTCCATCCATTAGCTGGTACATAAACCATTTCTGAACCTCAAGATGGAGTTTTGATAAATCTGTATCCATCAGGATCTACTCTAAGTCTAGTCTCCCGGCAAACTTTTCTACCTCTAAGAAACCAGTGATAAGTATTTCATTTTGGGTTAGTCATTACTCCGATAGCTCCCCAATCTTTACCATCATTTAGATCTAATCTTCTCTTTGGATATTCAAATCTTTTAGCTCCTTTAGTTCTACTAGCTTGTTTCTGAAGTTGAGCTTTTTTCTTGGCAATACCTTGTTTATTTGTTCTTGAAGCCATTTTTAATATTAAATGTAATAAAATCTGAATGGTCAGCTGGCAACGAGGATCGAACTCGTGACCTCACCCTTACGAGGGGTGCGCTCTACCGACTGAGCCATGCCAGCATTTATCTGACATGCTGAACTATATAGAATGAATAGGGTTTTTCAAGTGAATTTTGTTTACATTCAGTTTTATAATATATTTATTATAATAAAAATTTCATTAAAATTTAAAAAATAAAAATTTTTTAATACTTTTTTTATCTGTTTGATGAAAATATCAATTTTCCATATGGAAAATCCTATATCAAAAAAGTCCATAAAAATTTGACAAATAAAAATTTCTGATTATAATAATACTGTCAATGAAGGACAATCTTCCTACATCCTGGTGTAGTAGCGCATTATTGAAATATATAATGAGTTCCATTATTACATCAGTATGTAGGAAGTAGATATTTAATACGATGTATGGAGTTTACTTCTCTTAGAGAAATTATTCTCTAACTAGTAAATCTGGTTCTTATCTATTGGTAATTATGTTTTCAGTGTCTTACGCCTTATTGGTTTATTTCACTATTCATAATCTATCATCACTTGCTTCTGAATGTTCTCGGTAATATGCTAATTACACGTTATTCTCCATTTTGAACGTAAAGAATAGTGGAATAATAAAATATTTCATTTGATAGAAAGAATCAACAAGTCTATCTTTCAGAGTAGCTTGAACAGTAAATCTGATGAGTAGCTGAGATCATTACTTACGAGTCAAATTGTATGTAAGTCTCTTCTTACAAATCTCCACATGGAAATATGCAGAGAGATAACTTGAGAGTATTTAAAGGTCACTACAGATTTTTATCTTTAGTAGAGTTAAATATTCCATTATTGCCTTAGGAAATAAGGATTGCCTTATTCAAGGTAATAATGTATTCATACATTGTTTATTATTTGCTTCCTTTCCTTTTTCTTGCAATGATGGCAAGATTCCCATATCCTTGTGTTGTAGTGCTACTTAGCTGCTATTTCATAAGGATATAGGAAGTGGTCTTTATCATTCCTTGGAGCATTCATTTGTTTCAGTTGGTATATAGGAAATTAAACATTCCTTTATATCGCACTTGATTTTGTTTCAGATTTTTTTCTCTTTTTCTTTGGTCTATTCCTTTGAAAATCTGAAATTCTCCAAATCTGTTTACAAAACACAAGGTATTTAATAGAAATTCGTTTCTGTTATTTGATTGAAACAGTTCGTCTTTTGTTGAAAAGTTTGAAGCAATTCATTCTTTTACTTTATGGCTTGTTTATCTCTTGGTTTATCTCGTATAAATTAGGATGTTCTCAAGTTATAAATGTTGTTGTTTTGGTTTACCCCATTACATCACACAATTGATCGAATTATGAATGTACCGTATCTTAGGAATTGGCTCTATGCTCCATTGTGTAGATGTCATCACTTGCTTTCCTTACGGAGAGTAAAGAATATCATGAACTAGTAATTCATGGTTGATTTCTAAGGTCAACAATATATCTTTCAGAATTCTTTCCATTCTTTGGAATATTCTTGGCAGAATTGTAAGCCTACTTCAATGTCAAAAACATTGAAACCTTGCCTTTCGAACATTTCCTTGTCAAAAGGATTTGGGGATATATTGGGGAAAGACGTTTATTTCACTTTCCCGTCAGCATTGTATCATTTAGTTTTTTAGCTTTGCTAATACTAACCCTGTTGATGTTGATAATCCATGGAATTGATACCTCTTCCAAATTTAACATTTGGACGTACTGTTCAGGTGTTAGGAAGAGTCAGTCTTACAGATTGGCTCTTTTTCTTTTTTTGAAAATTAAATTGTTTCTTGGTGTGCAATATATATTATATTTGTAGTTTAATTATTAAACCAAAATATGTCGATTTGTATATGAGTAGACTGTGATGAGGTTTTGTCAGAGACATTAGATGAATTACTAAAACTCTCACCACTTAAAGAAAAATGAATTAAAAAATCTGATATAATTTCGTATGAATTATGTGAAGTTGAGAAAATTTGAATGACTCTTGAGGAAGCAATAAAATTATTTTTTTCATTTTTTGAATCTCCTGAATATCGACAAACTCAACCAGTTTCATGAGCATATGAAAAATTATATGAACTAAAAAATGCAGGACATAAATTATACGTAGTTACAGCGAGAAATAAACCATATGAAGAACAAACTAGAAAATGGGTAGAAACTCATTTTCCATGAATTTTTTCAGATTTTTTGTTTATGAATCAGTATACAGAAGATGAAATTCCTAAATCTCAACTATGTAAAGAAAAATGAATTCAATTATTGATAGATGATAGTGTAAGAAATCTTCACGATATGAACTGAGTTTGAATGCCATGATTCCTTTTGGATAAGCCACGAAATCAATGAGTAGAGGATTCAGAATTATTATATAGAGTTTATTCACGAAATGAAATAGATTTATCACAGTTTTTTAGGCCTGATAACTAGAGTAATTAAACCAAGAATATAAATCAATTTTCTCTTGCTTTTTTATAGAAATGTTATACAATATATTACAAACAAACATTTCTTTATTTCTCTAATTGCTGATAAAAACAAAAATAAACTCGGTTGTTTATATTGTACTTTTATCAAAATGGCATTGATAAACAATTCCGCAGAATTAGCTTTGGAATGTTCAGTTGATAAATTATGAATTGATTACGAGGGATATTATAAATGAAAATGTTTTTTTCTGCACAGAAAATGAAGTGATAAATATACATGCATACATGTGAAATATTCTAGGTTGCATGATATGAAATCTGATACTTTCAGCCACAAGATTTTCAATAAAATCAAAAATACACATTTTGATGATGATAAGTTATACTGTTTTTTTTCTACTCATGAAAGTGCTCCAGATATAGTTAGATTTTCTCTTATCTTTACTTGAAAAGAAGTGAAAGAATTACTTTCTAAAACTGTAAAAAAAGACTGAACAAAGTCTGATTATTTAAATATACTGATAAATAGAAGACCTTATCGATCATTATGTGGTTGTAAAGATTGTTTAGATGTGACAGGATATTTGTGTGTGAAGAGGTTAGAACGATTAAAAAGTAATTATTTGGATTAGTTTAATATAAAATTCTTATAACTTCCTAAATCTTTTATATTTTTTTAGTGTTATAATTTTTATTGCATTTTGAATCCGAATCTGTATATATTTATTCGCACTTATGGGAGTGTAGCTTAGTCGGTAGAGCAGATCCCTCTTAAGGATAAGGTCGTGGGTTCGAATCCCACCCCTCCCAAAGTTAGTAATTAACTTTTAAATACAGTTCTCATTTAGACTATTAACAGTTTATTTGAGAGTTTTTTTAATATTCGAATATTGATCACTAAGTGGATGTAAAGAGTGTTTAGGTATGACAATATATCTATGTGTTAAGAGATTGGGTTGGTTAAAAAGTAATTATTTGGATTAAAGTTTAAATGGTAAATTATAGAACTATAAAAGTCGAGAGATTTTGTATTATCATAAATATGCTGTTTTTTTATCAAATGCTAAAATTCAAATAAAAATAGGATTTATAAATAATAATCATAAGCAAAATCGAGCAGATTTTCAAAAAACTTTTCATAAACGTATTCGCATTATAATCACAAATATTAAACTTACAATGCTATATGAAAATAATAACGTTCATAAACCTCGATTTGCTCATGCTCTGAAAAGTTCAAAATCTGGAATACTTTGTAGTTCAAAAGTACTTAAATCTATAAAACCGTTTAATATAAACCAAGAATATAAGGAAACTAGAAACCAAGATAACATAATAATTAGAAATCATAGTCAAAGAAATCGAAACCAATGACATTTATTGATGATTTTACAAAAAATATAAGCATTTAAGAATGGTATAAGAGATTCCCATCATTTTTCTCATGCCTTTTCAAATATTATTCGTAGACATACGATGATCCAAATAAATAAAGCAATTATCAGTATTTCAATAAGTCTCATAATTTACGTTGTTAAAAAATAAACACTATAAATATAGTATTATAAATTGTATTTATTTCAAGATAATTGTCATTGGTAATTCCTCCCTTGAAACTGAGTAAGAAAACGTTATTTCTTAACTCAGAACTTTTATCCAAATTTTTTCAAATGCAAAATATTACATTCTGTTCATATAACTCAGATTTACTCCCATATAAAGCTACCCAGTGAGCAATTGGACGAGATTTGAAACTTGCTGAAGATTGTACAATCCAGCAATGAAGTGTTACTCTCGCTCCAACTTGAGTAAAAGTTGCTTTACCATTAGGTTGGGGAGTGAAAGTTTATGCTCGCAGTTCTTTGCCTGTGAAATTTGGATTAATAGTTGCGAATAGTGTTTGACTAATCGACTCAGATTATCGTGGTGAAATTAAAGTTGAACTAACTTCTTTAAACTGAGAAAAAAAATTAGAAGCATGAACGAGGATTGCTCAACTTGAAATTTGCCCTTGCTTTCAAGAGTGAAAACCATATTCAACTGAAACTTTAAAAATTGAGATGATTACAGATAATGAAATGTATGAAAATTTTGCTGAACATTTTCCAAGTGAGAGAGGAGCATGATGATTTGGAAGTACTAGTAGATAAATATTTAATTAATTCAGAAAATGGAAAATTTAGATTTTTTATTAGATAGCTACGATTACGATTTGCCACAGGAGTTGATTGCTCAGGTCCCTGCTCAACCAGCAGAATCTGCTAAACTTCTAGTTTGGTCAAAAAGCGATTCTTCGATACAAGATTATCATTTTTTTGATTTGCCAAACTTGTTGACTTCAAATGATGTCTTAGTTTGTAATAATACCAAAGTTTTTAAGGCGAGAATCCCATTAAATCAAACTAAAATCAAAAGAAAAAGCTGAGAAATTCGTAATGTGGATGGTGAAATTTTTGTGTATCAATTAAATCATGATGGTAGACTGGAATGCTTAGTTTCCGACGATAAGAATTTCAAACCATGAGCTGAAGTTTTCTTGGATGAAGAGAAATGAATTTCACTCACGAGTGATGAATATTCAGAAGATTGAATTATTTTTTCAGTGAAATGAATTTGAATCTTTGATTTTCTAGAAATATATGGTCAGATGCCTTTGCCACCATATATTCATTATGAAAAAGAAAAAGAAAAACGATATCAGACTACATTTGCTCAGGATTTAGGTTCAGCTGCAGCTCCTACGGCCTCTCTACATTTTTCTCAAAAGCTACTTTCGGATTCACATTCCAAGTGAGTGGAGATAAATTTTACGACTTTGCATGTTGGACTGGGGACTTTTAAACCAGTTTATGAGCAGGATATTAGGAATCATAAAATTCACAGGGAACCAATTATTATTGAAAATACGTTATTTCAGCAGATTTATGACCGAAAAATTGGGAATAAAAATCTGATAGCAGTTTGAACAACTATGGTTAGATTACTTGAAACCTTGCCATATTTACGAGCATCTTTATCAGACTTTGATAAACAAAAAATTCTTTCAGATGAAAATGCCTTCCATTTTCGAGAATCTATAACTGATGATATTCAGCCTACAGACCACGAAAAATATGTTCATGATGTTTCACTTCAACAAACTCGTATCGTTTGTGAAACTCAGCTTTTTATTTTTCCTGGTTGGAAATTTCGCATAATCGACGAAATGATTACCAATTTTCATCTCCCAAAATCATCACTTTTGATGTTAATCTCTGCTATTATGTGAAGAAAAAACGCTTTGAATGCTTACGAACATGCAAAGCACAATTGATATTATTTCTATAGCTTCTGAGACTGAATGCGAATTAGAAAATAAAAGTTCTTAATTAATTCAAAATTGATATCTAAAAATTTGCTTAATTTTAAAAATTATTTATAATTACAATAGTGTAAATTTATTTTTATTAAAACAAAAAATGAAAAATTTTCTAATAATTTGTGGGTTGATTATATTATTCTGTATTATTTATTATTTTATAAGTTGAAGTAATAGTGAATATATAGAATATTATGATAACGGTAATATAGAAATAAAAGTACAGGTTAAAGATTGAAAGCTTAATTGAAAATGAACTATGTATTATGAAAATGGTGTTATAAAATGAATTTGAAATTTTAAAGATGCAGAAATGGACTGAGAGTGGAGTATGTATGATGAAAATTGATATATTTTTATGAAATGAAACTTCATAAAATGAAAACAAGATTGAGAATGGATTACTTATTATGAAAATGGTAATGTACAATTAAAGTCGTTTTATAAGGACGGGATTAAGGATTGAGAACAAATTCTTTATTATGAAAATGGTAATATAGAATCAAAATGGAATTATAAGGATGATATAAAAGATGGAGAATATTCCGTTTATTATAGTGGCGGACAGATAGATATTAAATGAAATTTAGTAAAATGAAAACAAGATTGAGAGTATTTGTGATACTATGAAAGTGGAAAAATTCGTATGAGATGAAATTATAAAAATGATTTGGAAGATTGACTTTGGATTAGTTATTATGAAAACGGTAATACAGAAGAAAAATATAATTATAAAAATGGTAAATTAGATTGAGAACATATATGATACTATGAAACGGGTAAAGTTAAGATAAAATGAGAATTCTCAGGTGGAAAACAAAATTGAGAATGGATTTTTTATAATGAAAATGGTGACATTATAGATGAGATTAATTATAAAGATTGAAATAAAGTTGAAGATAAAGTTGGTAATAAAACGTATAATAATGTTGATACAACCGAAAATGCGAAAATAGAAACATTCGTTGATTATTATGAAAACGGAAATATGAAAGAGAAGAAGAATTTAATAAATGGGATTAGACATTGAGAATATTTTGAATATTACGAGAATGGTAAGATAAAAACGAAAGCGAATTATAACATGGGAACATTTACTTGAAAGTATATTCAATATTATGAAAGTTGAAAAGTTAAAGTAAAAGGTCTTCGGAGGAAATGATCTTGAGATTTTTCTTATTACTATGAGAATGGACAATTACAATCAAGATGATATTTTAATGAAAATGTGGAAAAAAATGGACTACGAATTTATTATGATGAAAATGGAAAGATTCAAATACAAGAAAATGTTAAAAATGGTCTTTTAGAAGGAGAAACAATCGAATATTATAAAAATTGAAACATAAAAAGTAAAATGCTTTATAAAGATGATGAATTAAATTGAGAGGTTATTGATTATTATGAAAATGGATCATTGCAATGAAAGTGAAATTATAAAAATTGAAAACTTAATTGAAAATGGATTGATTATTATGAAAATGGAAATATTAAATGAATATATAATTATACATCTGGACAAATTCATTGAGAAAATACTATTTACTATGAGAATGGTCAAATAAAGGCCCAATGAAATTTGTCAACAAGTGGGAAAAAAATTGGGAAGTGGGTTTTTTATGATGAAAATGGAAATATAAAAGAAGAATTTTACTGATAAATCATTTTTTTTATAAAAACGCAAGAGTATTTTGACTTTTCAATACGATTTATATCAGATTTTTTGCTTTTTTTTGAAATTTGAATATAATAGATATGTTTTATATCTATGCAGAGATGAGCGATTGAGTAACATTCTTAATTAGTTTATTATGTGCATGAGCTTTGATGGGAATTTTTCGATTCTTTCGAAGATTTTTTGTCGTTCGTAGATTAAAAAAACATAGATATAAACAAAGTCAAAAAATTAGATTTTTACAGGTTCGTGTACCTAAAAATGCAGTAGCAAGAAGCTCTGATATCGAGGCTAGCGATCATGTTAGTACGATGAAGGATAATATCGCCCTTATGAACCAAGTTTACAAAAACTTTTATGCAATTTCTGATCCAGATTTATTAAAAAAAGGATTATGAGATAATTACATATCAATGGAGCTCGTAGTGGAAAATGAAGTTATCAAATTTTTTGTATGAGTGCCAGAAGACCATCTTCTCACTGTTCAGAAAATGATTGCATCATTTTATCCATGAGCATTGGTAGAAATCACTACACAACCAAAACTTCTCGAAGCATGAAAATTTATGGCAGGAGGGGAGTTTACTCTTACAAAAGATAGTGTATATCCAATTAAAACCTATGAAAGTTTTGAAGCAGATCCAATGGACAGTTTGCTTTCTGCGTTTTCTCATGTATGAAAACAGGAAAAAGTTTGTTTCCAAATTTTAGCAGAACCGCTATCAGAGAAATGGTTAAAAAATATGAGAAAAGAGTGAGAAAAAATTAAGAAGAATGAAAGGACTTGATTCGCTAAATTTATGCATGATTTATTTACTAGCGAAAAGAAAAGAGAGGAAGAGAAACAAAAATGAGAAGAGAAAAATAAACATAATTTTTCACAGCAACAACTCTCAGATTTTGATAAAAAAATGGATGATGAGTTATTCAAAGTAAAGATTAAAGCAATAGCTACATCTACAGATAAATCCAGACCAAAGAAAATGCTAGATGACCTTGCTAGACTTTGTAATCAATACAATTATTTAGGATTGAATACTTTGAAATTTGAGAAAGTTAAGGATGGAGATTTAGACCTATTCGCTAGGAACTTTGTAGAAAGAATATTCTATACGCAAAAAAGTTTCACAAATAAAGTTATGTACAAAGCTAAAAATAACGTTCTAAATATAAAAGAACTTTCATCTTTGATTCATTTCCCTCATGGAAGATTTAATCAAAATCCGAGAATTGCTCGACAAAAATTTAAAATTGTTCCAGCTCCAGATGATATTCCAGGCGAATGAATTGTAGTTGGATACAATAATTACTGATGAGTAGAAAGAGAAATCAGAATTACAGATAAAGACAGATTTAGACATATATACATACTTTGACAAACAGGTACATGAAAATCTACAATTATGTATGCTCAAGCTGTTGACGATATGGACAATGGAAGGTGATTTACTTTTATCGATCCACATGGAGAAGCTTGTGAGTACCTTTTGAAATGGTTTCCAAAAGAAAGAATTAATGACTTAATTTATTTTGATCTTTGAAATACTGCTTATCCAATCTGACTTAATCCTCTAGAAGTAAATCCAGAAGATGAAGATCAAAAAGATGTAGTAACGAACGATCTTGTGGAAATGTTTATTCAGATGTATTGACCAGAAATTTTTGGGCCAAGAATTCAGGACTATTTCCGTAACGCGTGTTTCTTATTGATGGATCAGCCAGAATGATGAACAATTGTAGATATTATGAGACTCTTTACTGATGACGCATTTGCTGAGGCTAAAATTAGAAATATCAAAAATCCAGTGGTTGCATCATGGTGGAATAAAACTTATAAGAAAATGTGAGATAGAGAAAAAGCAGAGATTATACCATTTATTCAGGCTAAATTCTGACCATTCACTACATGAGTTTATGTCAGAAATATTATCGGTCAACCAAAATCAGCTTTCAAAATTTATGATGCTATGCAGGAAAAGAAAATAATTTTGATGAATTTGGCTAAATGAATCGCGTGAGAGGAAACTTCTAAATTAGTTGGAAGAATTATAGCAATGCAGGTAAAACTTGCTGCTTTGAAGAGAGAAAAAATCCCTGAATCAGAGAGAGTTCCACACTATTTATATGTGGATGAATTTCAAAACTATGTTTCTAAATCATTTGAATCCATTTTGTCAGAGGCCAGAAAATATAAGGTTTGACTTGTGGTTGCTCATCAGTATATAGATCAGCTTAAACAAGAATGATTATGATGAAGCATGGATATGTCCAAAACGATTTTTGGTAACATTGGAAATATGTTTGTATACAAAGTGTGAGCCCCAGATGCTGAATTCCTTGCAAAAGAATTTGAACCAGAATTTAATCAAACAGATTTAACAGCAACTGAAGCATTTATGGGAGCTTGTAAAATTTCAATCAATAACCAGCAAACTAGACCATTTACATTCAAATCAAAGGTACTTTATCCATGATTCCCACACGGATTGCCTTATCGTAATTCTCCAGAAAAAGTTCAAATTATTAAAGAAATTTCATCCCTAAGATGGTGAAGTAAGAGAGAAATTGTTGATAAAGAAATTTATTTCAGAGTTGGAGTTTAATTTATTTTATAATAAAAATAAAATGTTTAATAAAGGAAAGATTGATTCGAATGTATGAATTCAATTATGAAAGTGTTGAAAGCGAATTAAAAAAGATGTTTTTTTACCAGAAAACGATAGATTTAAGCATGAATATATTATTTGACATGATTGATATTGAAAAAGTACTTTTATGCTTAACCAAGCAATACAAGACATTGAGAGTTGAAACGGCTTTTGTTTTATAGATCAATATTGAGACTCTGTGGAAGAATTATTGAAATATATCCCAAAAGAAAGGGGAATAGATATAATATATTTTGATGCTGCAGATAAAGAAAGGCCAATTGGCTTAAATATATTTGATATTAATACTCCAGATGAAATTGAATTTGTTGTAAATGAAACGACAGATATGTTTATTTCTATGTTCTGACCAGAGATTTTCGGACCTAGAATCGTGGAATATTTTAAGTATGGAAGTATGGCTATACTAGAAGATTTTGAAGATAAACCAACTATTTTCGATGCAGTCAGAATGTTTACAGATGATGGTTATCGTGAATATAAAATGAAAAAAGTAAAAAATCCAATTGTATTGAGCTGGCGAGAGAGAACTTATAATGCAATGTGAGAGAGGGAAAAGGCTGAAATTATTCCGTATTTTTCTTCTAAATTTGTACAATTTCAGACAAATCCAAATATTAGGAATATTATTTGACAGACTAAATCTGGTTTTGATATGGATGATGTTATAAATAATAAAAAAATATTATTGGTAAATTTAAATAAATGAGTAATTTGAGATACAGATAGTAAATTAATTTGAAAAATATTACTGTTTAAGTTAAATCTTGCTTTGAAAAAAAGAGCGAAAATGGAAAAAGAAAAAAATACTCCATTCTTTTTATATTTAAATAATTTCCCAGATTATATATGATGACCATCATATGAAAGCTTTTTAAAAGATGCTACAAGGTGTAAATTATGAGTAATAATGTCTCATCAATATGGAGAACAATTGAAAAATGAATATTCTTTCCAAAAAGTTACGGATATGTCTCAAATGATTTTGAATACAGTAGATACTGTTTGCTTCTTTAAATTATGAGCATTAGATTCTGAGAACTTTGAAAGAGAAGTTTTCCCTAGTTTTTCGAAAGAAAATTTACAAAAATTAGAGATCAATCAATGAATTATAAAAATACATTCAAATCCAATGTTATTTTTCATAGAACAGAAAAATTGACAAATTAATAATGAAATACCACCGGTACTGAAAGAATATTCTTCAAAAAAATATGGAAGAAGAATAGAATTTATAGAAGCGGAGACTGGAGCGAGACTTGGTTTTGAGGTTAATGAATCGGATTTGCCAGATATGACAAATGAAGAACTAATTAAATAGGAAACAAAAAATAAGTAAGAAGAAAATAAATAATTAAACACTTGAAAATAAATTAGCTTTATTTACCTTAATAAGGTAATTTATGTCTAGTTCTTTTTATGTTAGAAAATCAAACAATCATTACAATTGATGAAAATAGTTCGAACCAGCGTTTTGATCGTTTTTTACGTAAGTATTGCAAAAATTATCCAACCGTAAAACTTACTGACATCTATTCTGCAATCCGTAAGTGAGAGATAACTATAAATTCCAGGAAATCTAAAGAAGACTATCGTTTAGAAATCTGAGATGAAATTTCTTTTCCTGCTGATTTATTCTGAAAAAAAGAGCATGTTCAGTGAATCTCATTCAAACAAAAACAGATGAAGAAGCTGACTAAAGAGGAAATTCTTCCGCGAATTTTATATGAAGATGCTGAATGGGTTGCTTTTAATAAACCTACATGAGTAGTTGCCCATGAAAGTAATAAACATCGAAAAGATTTATCTATGAATGATTATCTTGCATGTTATACTAAAGAATATGAAAATTGAACATTTAAGCCTGCATTCGGGTACAGATTAGATAAAGATACCTCATGAGTGCTTATTGCGGCCAAAACTTATGATGCTTTGCAATATTTTAACCAGATTATCCGTGACCGTGAGATAAACAAAGAATATTTAACTATTGTAGTATGAAAAACTCCAGATCACTTAGTCATAGATAAACCACTCGAAAAAAGTTATAATGCACACTTTGATCGTGCACAGATGAATATAGCAAAATTCTGATGACTAGAATCCAAGACAGAAATATTTACAGTGAAAACATTTTTTCATCATGACTTAGGTCAGCTTTCTTTGCTCCGTGTAAAACTTTATACAGGTAGAATGCACCAAATCCGTGTTCATGTGGCTAGTGAATGATTCCCAGTTGTTTGAGATTTAATTTATTGAAATGCAGCAGTAAATAGAAAATGTAATAAACTCTTGCATATTCAGAGACAATTACTACACTGTTATAGATATAGTTTCTCTGATAGAAATGAAAAACTGATTACTGTTTGTGCTCCATTACCAGAAGATTTCCAATTGATACTTGGACCCCAGTTAAAGCAGATTTCTAATCTATTAGACAACAAATAATAAAAAATTTTATTTTTTACAAAAACAAACATGAAAACTTTTCTTTGGACTACTTTGTTCTGGATTATTGTAGCTATCGCATGACTATTATGTTTATGATTCGGAAATTTATGAACTCAGGTTCTAGAGAATGAATGGATAGTAAGCTTCTTGCCAAATAACATAAAGGACAAGGTTTGAGATTCAATTGTAGCATCCGCTTTAGAAGATATTGATCGATGCGCAGCAGTTGAGGCTAAAGATTGTTATCCTGAAGTGGAAGTAAATGAGATAGATACAGAAGATAATACTCAAGTAAATGAAGCTCTAGAAAATATTATTACAAATCAACAGATAATTTATACTTATCTCCAAGAATCTTTTGCTAGGACGAATCAAACAATAAGTGATATGCAAATTAATAGCCTACAAGAAATAGAAGAACCAGTAATCGATGAAAGAGAACAACAAAGATTACAACTTCAAGCACAAATTGAAGCTTTGCAAAATGAAATGGCAAATTTATAATTATAAATTATTAGAAAAATAGAGGAGTCTTTGTGGCTCCTTTTTTCTTTCTACAGAAAACCTTCTTTTTTCTTGCATTTGAATTTTGAAAATCTATTACTAAAGGGTAGTTTTAAATTTTTATGGTAATTCTGATGCAAATTAATTGGGCTGAAATGGAGAAAAAATGGCAGAAAAGATGGAAAGATGAATGAGTTTATACAACTCGTGAAGATTCAAATAAAGAGAAATTTTATATTCTAGATATGTTTCCATATCCAAGCGGAGCAGGACTTCATGTTTGACATCCAAAGTGATATGTAGCTTCTGATACATTGGCTCGTAAAAAGATGCTTGAATGATATTCAGTTTTACATCCAATGGGATTCGATACTTTTGGACTTTGAACTGAGCTATATGCAATCGAAAAGAAGATGAAACCACAAGTAGTTTCACAGCAAAATATTGATTATTATAAACAACAATTAGAAAAAATCTGATTTTCTTATGATTGGGATAGATCTTTTTCTACAGCAGAACCTGAATATTTTAAATGGACTCAACGAGTTTTTCTTCAGTTCTTTACTCATTATTATGATGAAGAATTAGATAAAGCTATGCCAATAGAAAATTTGGAGAAGAAACTTAGAGAAAAATGATTAGATGGTAAAGAATTGAAGAAAGAGATTGATAACCAAAGATTAGCTTATGTTGATTTTAAACCTATTAACTGGTGTCCTCATTGTCAGACTTGATTGGCAAACGAGGATTTGGCAGATTGAAAATGTGAAAGATGTGGATCTGCAGTTGAGCAAAAACCTATGCGTCAGCGAGTTTTACGTATCACTAAATATGCAGAAAGATTAATCAAAGATTTGGATGGACTTGATTGGGATGACAGTATGAAAGAACTCGAAAGAAATTGGATTGGAAGGTCAGAATGAACTCAATTCAAAATGTTCTTAGAAAATTCTGAAGATTATTTTGAAGTATTTACTACTAGAGTAGATACAGTTTTCTGAATGACTTTCGTTGTAATGGCTCCTGAACATCCATTAGTAGATAAAATTACAACGCCTGAATACAAAGATGCAGTAGAGAAATATAAAGAACAAGCTAAATTTAAGACTCAATTAGAAAGAACAGAACTTCAAAAAGAGAAGACAGGGCAGTTTACTTGAGCTTATGCAATCAACCCTTTCAATGGAGATAAAATCCCAGTTTATATTTGAGATTATGTATTAGCCAATTATGGAACTGGAGTAGTTATGGCAGTGCCTGCACATGATGAAAGAGATTTTGATTTTGCTCATGTTCACAATATTCCAATTATTCAGAGTATTGCACCAGCAGATAAGAATCATTCAGATTATGAAGCAATTGCGAAATGTGAAGTATGTTATCCAGATAAATGAATAGTTGTTAATTCATGAGAATTTACAGGATTAACATCAGAAGAAGCTATCAAAAAGATGCAAATCTGGTTATCAGAAAGAAATTTGTGATGAGTAAAGAGAAATTATAAAATTCAGGATTGGGTATTCTCTCGCCAAAGATATTGGGGAGAGCCATTCCCAGTAGTGCTTTGTCCTGATTGTGGAGTAGTTCCAATGGATGAATCAGAATTACCACTTCTTTTGCCAGATGTAGAGAATTATGAACCAACATGAACTGAAGAATGACCATTAGCAAATATTGATGAATGGATTAATGTAAAATGTCCTCATTGTTGAAAAGATGCAAAACGTGAATCAAATACAATGCCATGATGGGCTTGATCTAGTCGATATTGGCTTAGATATATGGATGCTCATAATGATAAACAATTTGTATCACCCGAAAAAGAGCAGTATTGGAAGAATGTTGATGTTTATGTATGATGAGCAGAACATGTAACTAGACATATGATTTATGCTAGATTTTGGCAGAAATTCTTGTACGATTTATGAGTAGTTACTCAACAAGAACCATTCCAAAGATATGAAAAAGTCTGACTAATTATGGCAGAAGATGGTCGTAAAATGTCTAAGAGACGATGAAATGTAGTTAATCCAGATGATGTAATTGCAGAATTTGGAGCTGATGCATTCCGTACATATGAAATGTTTATGTGACCATTCGATCAATATATTTCATGGAATACAAACTGACTTAGATGAACGAAAAAATTCTTAGATAAGGTAGTTGCTTTGTGGGATAAAGTTTCTCCAGATGCTAAGCTGCCAGCAGACATCGAAATATTATTCAATCAAACAATAAAAAAGACAACTGAAGATATCGATGCATTCCGTTTCAATACTTCTATTGCACAATTCATGATATTGGTAAATGCATTCACAGAATGTGAAGCTATTCCAACTGATGTATTTGAGAAATTCGTTATTCTTTTAGCTCCATTTGCTCCACATTTAGCAGAGGAATTCTGGTCATTACTTGGTCATGAATTCTCAATATTTAAGAATGCTAAATGGCCTAAATATGATGAAAGTAAACTTAGTTCAGATTTGGTTAAAATGGCAGTTCAGTTTAATTGAAAAGTTAGATGAACTATCGAAGTTTCCAAAGAAGCTAGTCAAGATGAAGTAATGAATGTAGTTAAAGCTGATTGAAGATTAAATTGATATTTATCATCATGAGAACCAAAGAAAGTGATTTATATTCCTGGAAAGATTCTTAATATAGTATTATAAAGTTGTTGTTATAAAAATAATAAAAGCCTCCATTTGGAGGCTTTTTATATTAAGTTTAAATACTTATTTTTATTGATTAAATTCAACGTAAACTAATTCTGAAGGATCTTTATATTTACAAGCTCCAGAACTCCAAATACGTTGAGAAGTTTCTTCTAAATTTTCATCAGCTCTAAATTTAGTACAAGCAACAAATTCTTCGTTATCTCAATAACATGTTAAATCTGAACAATGAGCAGGGAGAATCCAGTTAGCTTCACTTTCAGAAGAAACGTGTCTTATAGTATATCAATCATGAACGAATACTAAGTCATCAGCAGGAACAGTTTCATCATCAGCAGGAACAGTTTCGTCATCAGCAGGAACAGTTTCGTCATCAGCAGGAACAGTTTCGTCACCAGCAGGAACAGTTTCGTCACCAGCAGGAACAGTTTCGTCATCAGCAGGAACAGTTTCGTCATCAGCAGGAACAGTTTCGTCATCAGCAGGAACAGTTTCGTCATCAGCAGGAACAGTTT